>Ga0307378_10000058_pt1 | contig 202064 bp, 188 predicted proteins | sample UN1MG_FD_202238 | JGI IMG/M metagenome (GOLD analysis project Ga0307378, IMG submission 202238) | Soil microbial communities from Risofladan, Vaasa, Finland - UN-1 | ecosystem: Environmental > Terrestrial > Soil > Coastal area > Acid sulfate soil | place: Finland: Risofladan, Vaasa... | reverse complement strand
CAGCGATCCCTTGACGCGGCCGAGCACCTGGCTACCGTGGAGCAGGCGCTGGACCAGCCCGACGAGAGCGGTGTTTTGCTCTCTAAATTCGAGTACGAGTTGTCTCATAATCATTGACACATTCCAACGTGGGCATGACGCCCCACTTTGCCCCACTTTCCAGCCAAAATTAGGGTACAGCACCCCACTGCACCCCGTAAAACCCCTTCCCCATGGGGGCCCACAAACCACCTGCGTCTTTGGTGATGGTTTTTCATAAGAAACCACCCCTCGACCGCCCAAATCTCTCACCAGGTACCAAAAAACCCGCCAGACCATTCGGCTGATCCCGTCTCGACGAGCTCGACCAACTCTCCCGACGAAGCCTTGATGGTGGGCGGGCCTTGTGCTGCAACCCCGGCTGCCAGGCCGATCCCACCGCCTGGCCGCCGCCTCGCGCTGTGCTGAGCCGCGCGGCGATTTTCAGTGCATTGTCAAACCGTACCCCTAGTATACGCCCATTTTGCCCACAAGTCAAGCCCTCCTTGGCACCTGAGATTCAAGTGCACCCCCCTTGACGCCCCGGCTTGACATCGTAGAACTCTTGTGCTACTATGGGGCCGCACACGGTCCCAGCGTGCGACCTCTCCAGATCACTGCCGTCACCGCCCTGGGCCAGGCAGGAGCCGATCGCCGAAAAACAATTACCGGAACAAAACAATTGATGGAACCGGGCATCCCAGCCTTGGGGCCACGGCCAGCGCCGCCTGTTCCACGGCGGCGGCGCCGGTTCAGTCCGCCGGGGCGATCGAGGCCGGGCCGGCGACTGGCGTCTCGCGCAGTTCCTTCGAATACTCGGAGAGCTCCTCCCCCCTCACGTCGAGCAGGTAGGCCAGGTCGGCGGCGCGGTAACAGACCTGCGTCACCAGGCCGTCGATCGCCCGCTCGTCCGCCAGCCCCTCCTCGACGGCGTACTCGATCGAGAAGCGCACGCCGCGCCGGAAGGACTCGGCCGGCGTGGAGGCGTCGACGATCGCCTTCGCCCGCTCGTACGAAAGCCGCCAGTGCCCGACCTGCTTTTCCTCGATCTCGAGCGCCTGCGCCAACCGGGCGTCGTCCCAGCCCTCTTGCTCGGCCCTCTCCAGCGTATCCACGTCGTCCGGCATCAGCTTGTCGAAGCGGACGTTGCCGATGCCGAGGTGGTCTTCGTAGTTGGCATAGCTGTAGTGAAAGGTCTCGGCGGCCAGGAGCTGCTCGCGGGTCATCCCGGCTTCCTCGTCCCAGAATTCCTCCGTGTCCTCCCAGAATTCGGGAACCTCGGCGTAATCCACCAGGCATTCCAGTGTTTCGAGCGCCTCCTGTTCGTCCATTTCCGAGACGATCATCTGCAACACGGCCTGCTTGGCCTCCGGCGAAAGCTGCCGCACCAGCGCGACCACCTGCGTTTCCGGTAATTCCAGTCGCACGTTTGCCATCGTCTGCCTCCTGCGCTCTCCGCGCTTTCTAAAAAAGTGTGTTGCCCCCAGAGTACTACAGCGGATTGAGAAACCAACGGATGGAGAAATCAGCGATTTCCATCTCACAGTCCCTTGCTCTAGAGAGGTCATGGCGGCACGACGCGCTCGTATACCTCTCGAAAGGAGGCGATCATCGCCTGTTGTGAAAAGTCCGCCTGGCCTGCCCGCCGGGCCGCCCGTTGCAGGTCCTCGTACTCGCGCGCCAGCGCTTCGACGGCCGCCAGGATGCCGGCCGCGCTGACGCGCTCGACCACCTTGCCACAACTGGCCTGCGCCACGTAATCCGCCATGGGGATGGCCCGGCTCACCAGGACCGGCTTCCCGGCCGCCAGCGATTCGAGCAGAGAATGCGGGTACGATTTGACGATGCCCGGCGCGGTGGCCAGCGTGATGCTCGCGTGCGCGCCGGCCAGTACGTGGTTGACGTCCACCAGCCTGTCCAACACCGTGACCTGTCTTTCCAGGTCCATCTGGCGCACCCGCCGTGCCATCTCGTCCGCGAGCAGCCCCCGCCACAGGAAGACCAGCCGCAGGTGGGGCGCTTGCCGGGCCGCGCCCAGCAGCGCGTCCACCCCCTTGGTGCGGAACTGTCCCTTCGTCCAGGGGGCCGACCCGACCATCAACTGGATCTCGGACCGCAGCGGCAGGGGGGAGCACGTGAAGCGGGCGGTGTCAATCCCCGGGCGGACGAGCACCGCGTTCTCCAGCCCCCACGCTGTGAGCCGCTTCAGGCTGCGTTCGTCCGGCACGGCGACGGCCGCCAGCGAGGAGAAAAAGCGTGTGTTCGGTCGCCTCTCCCCGGCTCCGCAGGTGACGGAATAGACCACCGGCCGCCGGAGCCAGCGCAGGTAGGGGAACGGGAAGGGGTCGGGGTTGTAGAAATGGTGCAGGTGCAGGTCGCCCTCGCGGCTCCTCAACTCTCTAAGCTGGTGGAAGCCAAACAGCAGGCGGGGGATGTACAGGGGGGATTGCGGGTTCGGGTTGACGTAGACGACGTCGCCGCCCAACCGCGCTCGCAGCGCGGCGATCTCTTGCGAGATGGCCTCGGCCTGGGGCATCTTGGGGGGCAGCGTAGCCACGTGATAAAGGATGTTCATCTTCCGGCTGGCTCCTTGACTAGAGCCGGATTTTAGCATAGTATACGGGTGCAGTCAAAGGAATCCAGTGATGGGAGGTCAGGTGCCTTCGATGCATCTCGTCATCAACGCCACCGAGGTCGGGCGGCAACGCGGCGGGAACGAGAGCTACGTCGCCGGGCTGGTCGAGGGGCTGGACGAGCTCGGCCCGCCGGCGCAGGTCACACTGCTGACCTGCGATTGGAACGGTCCCCCCCCTCTGCCGCCCCCCTTTCGGCAGGTGAACCTGGGGCGGTACCGCCGCCTTCCCTTTTTCCTGTGGCAGCAGGCCGTCGCGCTGCGCCAGTTGGAGGCGGATTGGTACGTCTCCACCTTCTTCCTGCCGCCGGTGACCCCCTGCCGGGGGGCCGTGCTGGTGCACGACCTGTCGTTTCGGGCCCACCCGGAGTACTTTCCCCCCGTCGTCGCCCTTTACATGCGGTTCCTGACCGGGCTGGCCGTCCGCCGGGCGGACCGCGTCGTCGTGCTCTCCGGGTTCACGCTCCGGGAGCTGGCGCGCTTTCACCCGCCGGCGGTCGAGAAAGCCGTCGTCGTGTACCCCGGTGTGGACCGGGTGTTTCGTCCCCAGGCCGGGCCTGGGGATGAGGAGACGCTGCGCGCGTACGGGGTGGCGCCGGGCTACGTCCTGGCCGTCGGGAACATCCACCCCCGCAAGAACCTGGCGCGCCTGCTCGACGCCTATTTGAGCCTGAAGGCCACGAGGAAATCGGTGCCGCCCATGGTGTGGGCAGGGCTGCGGCGCTGGGAGAGCGGGGAGCTCGCCCGGCGGGCCCGCTCCGCCGGCGTGGTTCTGCCCGGCTTTATCGCCCCGGAGGATCTGCCCGCCTTCTACCGGCAGGCCGGGATGCTCGTCTACCCCTCGCTGTACGAGGGGTTCGGCCTGCCCCCGGTCGAGGCGATGGCCTGCGGCACACCCGTCGTCGTCAGCAACACGACCGGCCTGCCCGAGGCGGTCGGCGAAGCGGCGCTGACGGTGGACCCGGCCAACAGCGGGGAGCTGGCAACTGCGATGGCACGGTTGCTGGACGACGCGTCGCTGAGGCAGCGCCTGCGGCGGGCGGGCATCGAGCGCGCCGGCGAGCTCACCTGGACCCGCACAGCCCAACGGTTGCTGGCCGCGCTGGACTCAGACCTGACAGGTTTTGACGAAGCATGAAACCTGTCAGGTCTCACGTGTCACCCGGTATGCGACTGAGATACTACGGCCTGGCGCTCGTCCTGGCCCTGCTCCTCTTCTGGCCCTGGCTGAACAACTATTTCTGCTCCGACGACTGGCCCGCCATCTTGCGAAGCGTGCGGCTTTCGTGGCCCGAGATACCCGGCTGGTTCACGACCCTGCGCGGTGGTTCGTACCGGCCTCTGCACGACGTGTTTGTCGCGCTGTGCTGGCGGTTGTTCGGGCTGAATCCGCTCGGCTATCGTCTCGTGAGCATCGTCTTGTACGCGCTGGTGTCCGCCAACGTCGGGGTGCTGGCCCACCTGCTCACGGGCGACGGGCGCGCCGGCGCTTTGTCGACCCTCCTGTTTTCCGTGTTCGCCACCCACGCGGAGCCGGTCCTGTGGTTTGCCGCCACGAACGAGTTGCTGGCAGGGCTGTTCGTCCTGCTCAGCACGACGAGCTACGTCTCGTTTCGCAGAACGGGCAATCGCTGGTGGCTCGTGGCCGCGGGGCTCAATGGCCTGCTGGGGTTCACCTCGAAAGAGACTGCCTTGTTGTGGCCGCTGACGTTGCTGGTCTACGACGCGCTGTGGTTCGAGCCAACCGGAGGAAAGAAGCTCGATGGGCGGTTTATCTGGCCCGCGCTCGGCGTGGTCGTGCTGTGGCTGGCCTTCCTGTCGTTCAGAATCCCGCTCGGCAGTGCGTACACGTCCGCCGTCGACTATGGTGTGCCCCGTCTCGCCATGAACCTGGCGTATTACGTGTTGATTGGCGCGTTTGCGCTCCCGAACAACTATGCTTTTCTGGCCGCCTGGCCCGCGTGGCAGGCGCGCCCGGCGCTGCCGATCGTGGCGCTCGTCTCTTCCACCACCGTGATCGCGATCACGAGTTGGTTGTGGGTTCGAGAGCGGATCTGGGCGACCCGGAGGCCGTACAAAAGAGCGCTGTTGTTTTCCTGCGTCTGGGTGGTCGTCGCGTTGGCACCCATCATCTTTATCGTCGCAGAGCGCTCGGTTTTCATGTCGTCTGTGGGTATCGTGCTGGCGTTTTGCGTCGCGCTCGTCGGCGCGTGGGACGTCGCCAAAGAGCGGGGCAAATGGATGAAACGAGCGGTCGCCGTCTCGGTCGTCCTCTACGTTGGGCTCAACGCTTCCGTCCTGGCGTATCGGAGCGCGTGGTTTGGCAGGTCAGCGCAGACAAGTCGAGCGGTCCTGGCGCAACTGGAGGGAGAGATCGAACGGTTGCCCGCTGGCAGACCGGTCCTGCTCGTCAACCTGCCCGACCACCTCGAGTATACGTTTACGTTCAGGAACACCTTTCCCTCGGCGGCCAGGGTCCTCGGGTACGATCGTGCCGTCGAGTCCGTGCTCGACACCGCGCTACGACCGTTGTCTCCACGGGAGCAGGAGGACTATATCGACCAACGCCGGCGAGCGCCGGATGCCGCCGTGTTCTGGTACAGGGATGGTGAGCTGGTGCCAGAGTAAGATTGAGGGCGCGCGCCGCAGTTGGCACGGGCGGACCACGGTGCTATAATCCTCGCCCAGGAGGTCGGATGAGCGCAGGCGGGCGGCAGATCGCAAAGGCAGCGACGCTGGTGATGGGGCTCTTTGTCGTGAGCCGCGCGCTGGGGCTGGTGCGCCAGGTGGCCATCGGCGCGCTGTTCGGCACCAGCGGCGATCTCGACGCCTACCTGGCCGCGGCCCGCATCTCGGAGACGGTCTTTCTCGTCGTCGCGGGCGGTGCGCTGGGTTCCGCCTTCATCCCCACGTTCGCCGATCACCTGGCCCGCGGAGACGACGGTGGGGCCTGGCGGTTGGCCTCGGCCGTCGCCAACCTGGCGCTGATCGTGCTGACTGCCATCGCGGGGCTGACGGCGATCTTTGCGCCGGCGCTCGTCCGAACGGTCATCGCCCCCGGCTTTGACCCACCCCAGCGGGCGCTCACCGCCTCCGTTCTGCGCCTGATGCTCATCTCCCCGGTCATCTTTGGTGTGAGCGGCGTCGTGATGGGCGCGTTGAACGCCCACCAGCATTTCCTCCTCCCGGCGCTGGCCCCCTCGGCCTACAATCTCTCGATCATCGGCGGGGCACTCTTGCTGGGGCCCCGCCTGGGCGTGTGGGGGATGGCGGTCGGCGTCGTCGTCGGGGCCGCGCTGCACCTGCTGGTGCAGGTGCCGGGGTTGGTGCACTACGGCGCGCGTTACGTCCCCACGTTGGGGCTGGACGACCCCAGCGTGCGCGAGGTGGGACGGCTGATGGCCCCCCGGATATTGGGCACCGCGGTTGCCCAGCTCAACTTTGTCGTCAACAACAGCCTGGCCTCAGGGCTGGGGGAGGGGGCGGTCTCGGCGATCAACTACGCCTGGCTGCTGATGCTGCTGCCGCAGGGGGTGTTCGCCCAGGCGGTGGGGACGGCCGCCTTCCCCACCTTTGCCGGCCAGGTGGCCCGCGGGGAGCGGGACGAGATGCGGACCACGCTGGCTGCGACGCTGCGGGCGGTCTTTTTCCTCAGCCTCCCGGCCACGGTCGGCCTGCTCGTGCTCGGCCGGCCCCTCGTGGGGCTGCTCTTCGAGCGGGGGGCGTTCGAGGCAACCTCGACGGAGGCAGTGGCCTGGGCGCTGGCCTTTTACGCGCTGGGCCTGGTCGGGCACGCCGGCCTGGAGATCGTCGCTCGCGCCTTTTACGCGCTACACGACACGCTGACGCCGGTGTGGGTGGGCGGGCTGGCGATGGCGTTGAACGTGGCGCTGAGCCTGGCGCTGCCGCGCGTGTTCGGGCGGGCGGGCTGGCCTCCACACGCGGGGCTGGCGCTGGCCAACTCGGTCGCCACGTTGCTGGAGCTGTCCGCGTTGCTGCTCCTGATCCGGTGGCGGATGGACGGGCTGGAAGGCCGGCGGACGCTGGCCGCCTTCGCCAGGAGCGGGCTGGCAGCGCTGGCGATGGGGGCGGTGCTGTTGGGATGGCGGGCGCTGCTGCCGGGCGCGGGAGCGCTGGCGCTCGGTGGCGGGGGCGTCGTGCTGGGCGTGGCGGTCTACCTGTTCGCTGCGCTGTTGCTCCGGGTAGAGGAACTGCGGGCAGTGGGAAGATTGATCCGGCGTCGACGGGTGTGAACGGGACGGATCGCACGACGAGGACCCGATAATGGCTCACATCTCCGTGGTGGTTCCAACCTACAATGAGGCAGACCGCATCCGGCTATGTCTGCGCGAGATTGTGCTGGCGCTGAAGGACCTGGATTACGAGATCATCGTCGTAGACGACGGCAGTCAAGACAGTACGTATCAGGAGATGGTAGCCGCTGCCGCCGGGAACGCACGCATCCGTCCAGTTCGCCAGTCGTCCAACCGGGGCAAGGGGGCAGCGGTGTTGCTCGGCCTCCAGCACGCCACGGGTGAGGTCATCGCTTTCCTCGACGCAGATCTCGAACTTCATCCCAACCTGTTGGTCTCGTTCATCCAGACGATGCACGAGACAGGGGCGGACGTGGTGATCGGGTCCAAGAGGCATCCCGACTCCAGGCTAAAGGTGCCGTGGTTCAGGCGCGTCACGAGCGTCGTCTACTCCCGCCTGATCCGATTCTTGTTCGGGCTGGACTTGAGCGACACGCAGACCGGGATCAAGCTCTTCCGGGCCGACGTGCTGCACCGCGTGGCCCGGCGGCTCCAGGTGCGGCGGTTTGCCTTCGACCTGGAGCTAATGGTCGCCGTCAGTCGCTTCGGCTACAGGATCGTCGAAGCGCCCGTCGTGGTCTCGTTTCAGCGCGCGCACGGGGGCCGGATCGGCGCACTGACGATAGGCCACATGTTCGTGGACACGCTGCGCGTGTTTTACTGGGCCAGCTTCTGGAAGTGGCTCGAACCCAGTTCGAGGGTCAAGCTCCTGATGGTCGCTTTTGCGCTGGGTTTGATCATGGCGACCATGGGTATGGCACACTGGCTGACGTTACACATTCCGATTCCCCCCCAGTTGTCCACGCTCGCCTGGGTGCTCACACTCCGGTTCGTGGACACCCAGGTCAGGGACTGGGTCATGATCGTCGTCGGCCTGCTGCTCGTGACGTGGACGCTGGTCGAGCTCAACAAGAGCCTGCTGGCTGCCTTTGCCCGCGCGGATAAGGGGGATCTGGCGGGCATCATGCGCCGGAATCACCAGACGCCTGGCGATCTGGACCAGGAGCCACGTGACGAGTGACGCTGGGTTGACGACGATGCAGCGCCCAAAGGCAGGCGGCTCGATCAGCCGGTCACCCCCTCCGGCTCGAAGGGAACAGCGCCTTCCGGTGACAGCTTTTTGACTTTCAGTTCGGCCTGATCCAGTTGCGCGTTGCAGCGGGCGGCCAGTGCCTGCCCGCGCTCAAAGAGCGCCAGGCTCTCCTCCAGCGCCAGCCCTCCCGCCTCCAGCTTGCGCACGGTCTCCTCCAGATCGGCAAATGCCTGCTCAAAGGTCAGGTTCTCAATCTCATTCATCTCGAAACCCTTCTCGTCTGGGTCACCCCAGCCGTGGCTTGGCCAGCACCTCCATCACGCGCACGTCAAAGAACTGCTGCACGTTGGCCGGGACGAGGACGACGGCGGTGTCGGCCCCCCGGCCGGTGCCGGCGATCGCGACGCAGGGCTCGCCCACCTTCACCAGCCCGGCGTCGGCGGCCATCAGTGCGATCTCGACGCACACTTTCATCCCCTGGCCAAAGATGCGCAGCGTCTGCGCCACGATCTCGTCGATCGTGTAGGTCCCCCACTTTTTGCGCACGGCGCGGCCGATGCCGCCCAGCGCGTGCTGGCAGGTCAGGATCCTGGCCCCTGCAGCCTCGATGGCGGCGCGATTCTCCGGCGTGAGTTCCTGGGTGTTCGGCTCGTGGAAGCCGCTGGCGTGGGTCACGACGACGACGTCGTATCCCTGGAGCTGTTGCGCGGCCTGAACGCCGGTCGCTCCGCGCGTGCTGGCGACCAGCACGGTGCGGATGCCCAGCTCGTCGGCCCGCCGCCGGGCGACCTCGAGCGTGCGGGCGGTGTTATGTGGGCCGGGTTGGTCGTAGTAGATGGATTGTGTGATCGGTTCTCCCATGGTGTTATCCTCCATTCGCGCAAACCTTGCGAAGGTTACGCAGAGCCTCAGCCATCGCCGTATCCTCGGCTGGAGAAGGCGCTTCTGGCTTTGAAACTCCCGTCAAACCTTCGCAAGGTTACGCGGAGCCTCAGCCATTGCGGTATTCGCGGCTGGAAAAGGCGCTTCTGGCTTTGAAACTCCAGTCAAACCTTCGCAAGGTTCAGCTTTGCTATAGTATACCCGATTGGGGCCAAGAATCAAATTTGACTTTTCCTCCCATCTAGATACAATTCCTACCTGTGTTGCATCGTCTGGTCCCCCGCCCGTCTCCCCCGGAAGGGGGTGATCATCGGGGGATCGCTCAGGAGATACCATGGACCTGACGCAACTTGCTGCCATCGCCATTCCTCTGACCGCCGTCTTTGCGCTGGCCATCGTCGTGACCCTCTACCTGTGGCTGCGCAGGCAGGACGCCGGCACGGAGCGCATGCAGGAAATTGCACACTTTATCCAGGTTGGGGCGAACACGTTTCTGCGCCGCGAGTTCCTCACGATCACCCCCTTCGTCGTCATCCTGGCGCTGCTGTTGCTCGTGGCCATGCCGGAGGGAGAGTGGCAGATCGCGCTGGGCTTTGTCGTCGGTGCCGCCTTATCCATGCTGGCCGTCTTTGTCGGGATGAACGCAGCGGTGCGGGCCGGCGTGCGCACGACCGCGGCAGCCCGGTCCTCCGCCGCACGGGCGCTGATGGTCGCCTTCCGTGGCGGGGGGACGATGGGCCTCTCGATCACGGGGCTCACGCTGCTGGGCATCTTTGGGCTGGCGTCCCTCTTCGGCGTGACCCCGTCCAGTCCCGACCACGTGCATCTGCTCGTCGGCTTTGGCTTCGGCGCCAGCTTCTCCGCCCTGTTCGCCCAGTTGGGTGGCGGCATCTTTACCAAGGGAGCGGACATCGCCGCCGATCTGGTGGGCAAGGTGGAACAGGGCATCCCGGAGGACGACCCGCGCAACGCCGCCGTCATCGCCGACCAGGTCGGCGACAACGTGGGGGACGTGGCGGGACGTGGGGCGGACCTCTTCGAGTCCGGCTCCGACAACCTGATCGGCACGATGATCGTCGGCTTGACCTTTATCCCCACCTACGGTTGGGCAGCGGTGCTTTTCCCGCTGATCAGTGAGGCGATCGGGGCCATCAGCGCCGTGCTGGGCGTGTTCGTCGTGCGGGGCACAGAGAAGCGCAACCCGCTTTTCAGCATGAACCTGGGGTTCCTGGTGAGCGGGATCTTTTCCTTGATCTCGTACTACTTTTTGGCCACCTGCGTGTTGGACGACATTCGCCTCTTCTACTGCCTCACGCTGGGCCTGGCCACCGCGATTGCGGTCGCGCTCCTGGTGCAGTATTACACCGGCATCACCCAGAGGCCGGTCAAAGAGATCGCCCGGGGGGGCGTGAGTGGCGTGGCCACCAACCTGATCTATGGCTTCGCGTGGGGGATGGAGAGTGCGGTGATTCTGAAAATCCTGGTGGCCGTGGTGAACGTGATCGCCTTCTACCTGATGGGCGGTGGCCTGCCCGGCATCTTTGGCATCACGGCGGCCACGCTGGGCATCTCTGTGATGAAAGGCATTATCATGGCCGCCGATGCCTTTGGCCCCATCGCCGATAATTCCAGTGGCATCGCCGAGATGGCCGGGCTGGGGCCACAGGTCCGTCGCGCCGGGGACGTGCTGGACGCAGCCGGCAATATCACCAAGGCGGTCACCAAGGGCTACAGCATGTGCACTGCCCTGATGACGAGCGTCGTCATCCTGTTTGCCTATCTTCTCAGCGCGGCTCAGTTGGCCGGGGCTGGCAGTGAGAGCCTGGCCAGTTTCGTCACCTTCGGTGGCGCCGACCCGGAAGGGGTCGCGCTCCAGATCGTGCGCGGCCTCAACCTGGCCCACCCGCTGAACCTGGCCGCGCTGATGATCGGCTCGACGATCCCCTTCCTGTTCACCTCGCAGGCCATGAAGGCGGTGGGCCGGACCGCCTTTCGCATGGTCGACGAGGTGCGGCGACAATTCCGCGAGATCCCCGGGCTCCTGGCCGGCCGGGCCGCCCCGGAGTACTCCCGCTGCGTGGACATCGGGACGCGCCACGCCTTGAAGGAGATGGTCGCGCCGACGCTGGTCGGCGTGATCTCCCCGATCGCCGTCGGCTTCCTGATGGGGCCGTGGGCGCTGGCTTTCTACCTGATCGGGGTCAAGGTCATCGGCGCGACGCTGGCGATCTTTATGTTCAACGCCGGGGGCGCGTGGGACAATGCGAAAAAGTACGTCGAGGAAGGCCACCTGGGCGGCACGGGGTCCGAGCCCCACAAGGCCGCCGTCATCGGCGATACGTTTGGCGACCCGCTCAAGGATACCGCCGGGCCGTCGCTGCACATTCTCATCAAGCTGCAGAATATCCTGGGCATCACGCTCCTTCCGCTCTTTTACGCCTACCACCTGCCATGGCGCTAGACTGAGAATCATGATGAGTCACACGGCTGGATTCGATCCGAGACTATTGGAAATCTATAGCGAGCTGGATCGCGACCGCTTGATGGAGCTGGTCGTGCGGTACGCCCGCGACCGGCTCGGTGCTGGCGGTTCCTCGATCTTTTTGCGCGACGACATCACCGGCCGCTACGTCCTGCGCGGCACCACCGGCATCCTGAATGGCGCCGAGATGCCCCCTGAGCGCATCGAGTACGGGCCGGGGGAGGGGCTGACCGGATGGATCGCCAAGCACGGCCGGCCGCTGCGCATCGCCAATCCCAGGGACGACCGGGCACTGGAGCACATCGCCGAGGATCTGGCCTGGAGCAGGAAATACTCCGAGATCAGCGCCAAACCGGGCCTGGCCTACCTGGGGGTGCCGGTTCTCTCCCGGGATGGTGCCACGGTGCTCGGCGTGCTCCGGGTGTCCGGAAAAGCGGAGGGAGAGCAGTTCGCCGAGCCGGACGAGGCGCTGCTGAGCCAGGTGGCCGCGATGGTGAACGTCGCCATCGAGAACTCGCAGCGTTACGAGCGGGAGAAACGCCGCGCTCGCTATTTCCGGCTCCTGTTGGACATCAGTTCCGAGTTGGACCCGCGACGCCCCATCGCCGAGATGCTGCAGGTCGTGGCGGACAGGGTCAGGGATGGGTTCCGCACCGAAGGCTGCCAGATCTACCTGCGAACCGAGGAAGACGTCCACCGGTTGGCACTGCGGGCCACCAGCGGCCTGCCCGGTGGGCTGGTCGGCCGGCTGGCGTACATGGTCGGGGAAGGGCTCACCGGCCACATTGCGCGCGCTGGCATGGCCGTCCAGATTCGCGAGACCGCCTCGCTGGAGGATTGGCACGATCCCCACGTCGCAGAGATTGCCTCACATCTCCCCTCCGGTGTCTACCGTTCCTTTCTTGGCGTGCCGCTGCGGTTGGGCGACGTGGTTCTTGGCACGCTCGAGTTGATCAACAAGATTCCCAGTGCGCCCGGCCACCGGGACTGGTTCACCGACGACGACGAGGGGTATCTGCGCCTGCTCTCGACGGCCATCGGCGGCGTGCTGGAGGGCGCTCGCTATCTCAAGGCGTTGAACGACGTGAGCGTGACGACGATGCGGATGCAGCGGGTGGCCTTCTTCGGTACGCTGGCACAGCGGATCCTCCACGAGACGGCGAACCCTCTGGCCGTGGCCCGCCTGGCGGCGACCAACCTGCACAGCGACCTGCAGGACGCGTCGCGCCCTCTTCCGGCCGGGGCCCATCAGGAAGCGGAAGCGGAAGTGGAAGTGGACGTGACAGGGCCGCTCACTGACGAGCAGGTCGCGCGGGTCACCAGGCGGCTGGCCGTCATCGACACCAGCCTGAACAAGGTGAGCTGCAAACTGCTGGACCTGCTCAAATGCTCGCAGCGCATCGGCTTTGTCCGCGCGACCGTGCACTGGAACGACGTAGTGCGGGAGGTCATCATCTGGCTGGCGGCGGAACGGCAGCGGCGGGGGGTCGAGATGCACGTCGCCTACGGAGATATCCCTCCCCTGTTCATCGAGCCCAACGAGCTGTTCGGCGTCCTGGTCACCATCCTGCGCCTGGCGATGGAGGCCCTCGACACGCCAGGGGGGCTCATCGAGGTGCACACGTCCTTATCCGCCGGCGGTCAGCGCGTGCGCACGGAGGTGCGCGCGCCAGATGCCCCGCTGGCCGGACGGATTTCCGCCATCCTCGAGCCGGTTGCTGCGGTGCCCGAAGAGCTGTCGCCGCTGCATTTCGAGTGGGCGCTCGCACAGGAGACCGTCAAGGTCCAATATAGCGGTACCCTCTCCTGGAGGGCCGACGACGAAGAAGTGAGTTTCGCGCTTGAACTACCGATAAAGGACAACTGACGTGGCGACGAAACAGGAAACGATTCTCGTAGTGGACGACGAGCCCTTCTTCCGCGAGGAAGTCGTTGCCTTCCTCAACGGTCCCACCTTCGCAGCGCGGGGCTGGAAAGTGGAGGCTGCGGCGGGCGGTGAGGAGGCGTTGGCCCGGCTGGAGCGGGTCCCTTGCTGCGACGTCATGCTGCTCGACATCAACATGCCGGGGCTGGACGGTATGGAGGTGCTGCGCCAGATGCACGAGCGGCACCTGCTGGAGCAAACGTACGTCGTCATGCTCAGCGCCTACGGTGTGTACGAGAACGTGGTCGCGGCGATGCGCGGAGGGGCAAAGGACTTTGTCAACAAGTCCGAGCCACTCGACCAATGGATCGTGCGCATCGAGCGGGGCTTCGAGTGGCAGGAACTGCGCTATCGCAAGCAACAGGTGGAGGAGGAATTGCGCCTCCTGGCGCGCGAGGTGGGCCACGACATCGGCGGCACGACCTATTTCGTGCTCACGCAGCGGGTGCAGGCGCTCGCCGGGCTGGTGGCCGGGAACCCGGAGGGAGAACGCTCGATCGACGTGATCCAGCAGATCCTGGCCCGGATCAAGCGCCTGGCCGACGACCTGGGCCACGTGGCTGTGGCTCTGGATAGCAGCGAGGCCTGGCGCTGGGAACCGCTCGACCTGCACCGCCTCCTGGAGCGGCTGGTGCAAGAGTTCAGCTACGGCAACCGTGACGTGACCGTCGTGCGGGAGTGGGGTGAGGATGTGCCGCCGGTACACGGCAGCCGCGCCCAGTTGGAACGGGCGTTCCACAACCTCCTGACCAACGCCGGGCGGGCTATGCCGGACAGCGGAACGCTCACGCTGCGCACGCGGCGGGAGGGCAAGGCGTGGGTCGCCGTGGACATCGAGGACACGGGCATCGGCATTTCCCCGGAGACGCAGGAGAAAATCTTTCGCATCGGATTCTCGGACTGGAGAAACGGGACCAAAGGAAGCGGATTGGGGCTATACGTCGCCCGCAGGAACGTCGAGAACCACGGCGGTCGCATCGACATCGCCAGCGCCACGGGCAAAGGGACCACCGTCACCGTCTGGTTGCCGATCTAGGTACGACAAAGGCCCTGCAACTTTCCCGCTCCCAGCCCTCGTCTCGGGGGCATCTGAGCGCGGTCAACGATGGTTAACACGCATTCCGGCACGAATTTGATTCAGACAGTCTGGTCTACACAAGACTTTCTATAGGAGGTTAAGCACCATGTCATCAACCATATTGGTCATGGACGACGATCTGCTCGCGCTCGAGAGCCTCGAGAGTTATCTGAAGCAAGCAGGCTATACGGTCGTGACAGCCAGCAGTGCCCGCGAGGCAGTCGAGCAGGCGCGCGAGACCCCCTGCGACGTGGCCCTGCTGGACATGAAGATGCCCGAGATGGATGGCTTTCAGGTAGCGGCCATGTTGCGCCAGTTGCAGCCTGACTTGCGGGTGGTCATCTTCACTGGCTATGCCTCGTTGGAGACCGAGGCCCGGGCCGCGCAGTTGGACTTTTACGAGTACCTGCCCAAGTCGAACTGGTACGACCTGCTGTTGCCCACGGTCGAGCGTGTTCTCGCAGAGCCAGAGCGTCGACTGCCACGGCAGCGCCCGGCTGACCTGGAGAAGGCAGCCGCCCAGTATGCCGGGGAGGGCAAGTGGGAGCTGGCAGCGATGGCGCTGGAGCAGGCGGCGCGCATCGCCGAATTCACCTACGAATGGGAGAACGCATCCGCGCTGTATGGCCAGGCTTTCGATCACATGCGGCGTGCCCGTGGCCTTTCTGTAGAAACGCAGCGACTGCGCGAACTGATGGAGTGCGCACAGCGCATCGCGGCCGAGGGGACTGCGGACGAACCGTAACACCGCCGGGTAAATGCCAGGTTGGGAGCCAGCAGGCGGGTAGGTTGGTGAGTCGGGGCGGAGCGTTGGCACACCCACTCACCAATCTACCAGCTTACCAACCTGCCAGACGACCGATGGTCCGACTTCTTTGCCTGACCCTGCTTCTGGTGTCGGGCTGTTCTTTATTTCCGCCCCCTCCCACTCCTACCCCGACGCCCACGCCATGGCCCTCTCCGACGCCAAGCCCCTCGCCGACGCCCTATCCGACCCCGTGGCCAACCCCCACCCCCGAACCACCCGACACCGGCTGGCAACCACTCCAGCCTGGGGGCGAGTTGCGAGAGGGCGAGTTGCGAGGGGTCGCCCTGCGACACGTGCGCGTCGAAACCGGCGCGGTCGCCGAGCGGTTGACGATCGTTCGGCTCGATCCCGCCACCGTGCGCTTCCGCGTCCACTACGACCCCACCGCGCCCCGCCTGGTGAGCGCCTGGGCCGGGCGGTTCCAGCCGTTGCTCGTCGTCAACGGCGGCTACTTTACGCCGGAAAACGAGACCACGGGCCTGCTCGTCAGCAACGGGCGGGCCTGGGGCACCCCCTACGGGGAATTCGCGGGTATGTTCGCCGTCACGTCCGATGGACGGGTGAGCGTGCGCTGGCTGCGTGACCAGCCGTACGACCCGAACGAGCCCCTCGTGGAGGCACTCCAGTCGTTCCCGGTGGTGGTCAAGCCAGGCGGCGTGATGGGCTTCCCCGCCGACGCCGACGACGGCCGCCCGGCCCGTCGCACTGTCGTGGCGCAGGACGTGCAGGGGCGCATCCTGATCATCGTCGCACCCCGCGGCTACCTCAGCCTCCACGAACTGGCGCGCTTCCTCGCCGGGTCCGACCTCGACCTGGACGTAGCGCTCAACCTGGATGGGGGTTTCTCCACAGGACTGTGGTTGCAGGCGGGCGAGCGGTCTGTGGAGGTGGACTCTCTCGTCCCGGTGCCATCCGTGATCTCTGTCGACTACCGCTGACAAAAACCAGTCTTTTGCCTCTCCTGCGACGTATAAGACTTGTGGTGACCACTACAGACGGGCCAACTCGATGACTCAAGAACTGATCGAGCGTGCGCTGGCGGGCGACGAAGCCGCTGCCCGCAGCCTGCACGACACCCACTACCCGGCCGTCCTGCGGCTGGCTTATATGCTCCTGCAGAACCACCAAGACGCGGAGGACGCGACGCAGGATGCCTTCGTCTATGCGTTCGAACACCTGGCCCGATTTGATCCGGAGCGGGCCGCTTTCGCCACCTGGCTCAAGATCATCGTCACCAGCCGCTGCCGGGACCTGCAGCGCCGGCGTCGCGTCGGGTGGCTCTCGCTGCAAGAGTTGGCGGAGGCGGGGCTTGAACCTGAGGACAGGACGCCCGACCACCAGCCGGACGTCGTGCTCGAGTTGGTACGGATCCAGCAGGTGGTGTGGGAGGCGTTGAAGCAGGTGCCGCGCAAGTCGCGCCAGGCGCTCATCCTGCGCTACTTTGGGGGACTTTCGTACCCCGAGATGAGCCAGGCGCTCGGCTGCTCGGTCAGCACTGCCAAGTCGCGCGTCGCCTACGGCCACCAGGCCTTGGCCCGCTTGCTGGAGCGCGAGACGTGCGTCGAGTTGGGCTACCAGGGTTGCCACACGGGAGACGCGCCATGAACAGAGTGAACAAACACCTGGCAGACGGCCAGCTTCTGGCCTACATCGAAGATGACATCCCATCCAGGCGCCGCGAGTGGGTTGAGCCCCACCTGCGTGCCTGCCCGACCTGCCGTGTCCGGCTGGAGCGGCTGGCCCGGACAGCGGCAGACCTGACCACGACGCTGCACGCCGTGGGAGAGCAGGTCCCGCTGGCACCGGCCCGCTCTTGGGAGGCTGTATCCCGGCGCTGGAGGGGGCAGCGCCCCAGTCTGCCTGTCCCCCCGTCCCGCCCGCTCCTGCGCCACGTCGCAACGCTGGCCGTCCTGCTGCTCATCGTCGCCGGGCTCACCGGGCTGATCCACACGCTGGCCGTGACCGGGCCGACGTTGACCCGGGCGACGCCAACCCCCGTGCCCACACCCCTGGCCAGCCCATCGCCCGCACCTGGGCCGTTGCCGCGCCTGCGCCCTGATCGCCTGGCAGCTCCCAACTCCCTGCTGGTTCTGGGCATCGACGGCGAGAGTACCCCGTCTGGCGAGATCGACGCGCTGCTGCTTCTATATCTGGATGCCGAAGCGGGACGCGCTTTCGTGCTCTCCATCCCTCGCGACCTGTACGTGGACGTGCCCGGGCACACGTCGGCACGCGCGGGCAGCGTCTACGCGCTGGGCGAGCAGGAGGGGGCCACCAGCGGCCTCGTGCTGGCCCGCGAGGCCATCTCGGCCACGCTGGGCCTCCCCGTACGGCACACCGCGCTGGTTCGCTTCGAAAGCTTTGTCGCGCTCGTCGACGCCATCGGCGGAGTGGACGTCGAGGTCCCTCATGCCATCGAGGATCTGGCCTTCCCGGACGGTGACGGCGGGCACGATCCGCTGTTCATCCCCGCCGGCTTGCAGCACCTGGACGGCGCACTCGCTCTGCGCTACGCCCGCACTCGCGTCGTCCCCGCCCCCGGATTCGACCGCGCTTTCCGCCAGCAGCAACTGATCCTGGCCGCCCACGACCGGGTGACCCGGCTTGATCTCCTGCCCGGCCTGATCGCCCAGGCCCCCACCCTCTGGTCGGCCGTCGCAGATGGCATCGAGACGGACGTTTCTCTGAGCGACGTGATCGACCTGGCGCTCCTGGCGACCGGTATCGCCACCGATGACGTCCGCACGGCCATCCTCGGCGAGTGCTGTACCGCTCAGCACACCACGCCCGCCGGCGAGCGCGTGCTGTTGCCCCAGAAGGACGAGATTGAGGCACTGATGGAGGACCTGCTGGAGGAGGAGCGATGATCCGCCGAAAGACACCCCTGGCTGCAGAAACCCTTGCGAAGGTTGTAAACCGTCCCGGCAACGCAGCGATGCCCGCCGGGCAAAGACACTGGTGGCCTGCCAGAAGCTGCCAAACCTTCGCAAGGGTTGTGGACCGTCCCGGCGACGCAGCGATTACCGCCGGGCAAAGACACTGTGGGCCTGCCAGAAACTGCCAAACCTTCGCAAGGGTTGTGGACCGTCCTGGCGACGCAGCGATTCCCGCCGGGCAAAGACACTGGTGGCCTGCCAGGAGCTGCCAAACCTTCGCAAGGGTTACTCAATGTTTACCCCTGGTCATCCTACTGTTGGGACTGGCCTTGTTGGCGGCCTGCAGTCCGGCTGTCGAAACCCCGGTCCCGCCGACGCCTACCGTGACCTACGCCACCCCGACTCCCGTGGTTGCGTCCGATCCGCCACCGCCGCCGCGGAAGTCTCGCCCGCAGTTTGAGGCGACCACTGTGCTGCTCCTGGGCACCGACCGCCGCAGTTCGGACAGCGCCACCGACAACACCGATATGCTGATGCTCTTCCGCCTCGATCCGAGCGCCCGGCGCGCCGTGATCCTGTCCATCCCCCGCGACCTCTACGTCGAGATCCCGGGCCACGGGCAGAACCGCATCAACACCGCCTATGCCTCGGGTGAGCAGGACGGGACGGGCGGTCTGGCTTTGGCCCGCCGGACCATATCCACCACGCTCGGCATCCCGGTCCAACACGCCGTTTTGCTCGACTTTGACGCTGTCGTCACGCTCGTGGACGCGATCGGCGGTGTCGACGTGGACGTGCCCTACGCCATCTCCGACCCGACCTACCCGGACAGCGGCACGGGCTATGATCCCTTCTACCTCTCCGCCGGCCAACACCACCTGGATGGCGCGACCGCCCTCAAGTACGCCCGCACCCGCGTCACCTCCGGTGGCGACTTTGACCGCAACGCCCGCCAGCGACAGATCGTGCTGGCCGTGCGCGACCAGGTCACGCGCCTCGATCTCCTCCCGGATCTGATCACGCAGTCCCCACAGCTCTGGTCTACCCTCCAGCGCGCATTCGAGACCGATCTGACGTTGGGGGAGATGGTGGACCTCGCCGTCATCGGCAGCCGTGTTCCCGCCGACCAGATCGTCACTGTCGGTGTTGACCAGACCTGCACCCAGTTCTGGACCACTCCCGGTGGTGCCGCCGTCCTGATCCTCGACAGGAAGAGAGCCGAGGCGCTGATCGGCGACCTCTTCGCCCCTCCGCCGGCCGTGATAGCAGCCCAATAAGGTGCCTGGCACCTTGGCGACGTGGTATTCGAGATTTGTCATTTACCCGTTTGTCATGTATAATGCCCGTCAATGACCATTGTCTTCACCGTTCTTGGGTTTCTCGTCGGTGGCCTCGTCAATCGACTCGGCTCCGACATCCCTGCCGGGCAGGGCCTCACCTGTCCGCACTGCCCCTATTGCGGGCGGAATCGTCCCTGGTGGCAGTGGCTGGCACTGCCCGCGTACCTCGTCAGGCGCGCTGGCTGCTCCTCGTGTGGCGCGCCAATCAGCCTGCGCTATCCTCTGGTCGAGGTTGGGCTGGCGGTGGCCTATGGTTACCTCTGGATCGTGCTCGGCCCGTCTGTCAAGCTGGTCTTTTATTGCATATACAGCACCATCTTTGCTGTGCTACTCATCACCGACATCGAGCGAAGGCTGATCCCCAACGTCGTCACGTTCCCGGCCATCGCCATCGCGCTGGTAGCCGGCCTGGTCGTGCCGGGAGCCAAGTGGTGGAGCGTGCTGATCGGTGGCGCAATTGGCTTCACGTTCTTTTTGGTAGCCTACTTTATCGGTACTGCGGTATTTGGCCCGCTGGCCCTGGGCCAGGGGGATATCACCCTGGCGCTCCTCGTGGGGGCCATCACTGGCTTTCCGTTGGTCGTTGAGGCGCTGGTGATCGCCATCCTCGTCGGGGCAGCGATCAGTTCGATCCTGCTGATCACCCGCGTGCGCGGCCTGCGCGACCCCATTCCCTACGGGCCATTCCTCATCGTCGGCGCTATCGTCACCTTGCTATGGGGCTACCCGATCGCCGAGTGGTTCCTCCACTAGTGCAAGACGGCATGAATCCGCCGGGGGTCTGAGAATTCCCTGGAAGCAAAATAACCAGCGACCTGTTTGCGCCGAGGCGCGCTAGGTTGGCCACTCGGGAATGGACGCCGGAAAAGTGCGAAAAATAGGCTTAGGAAGGGGATGGGGGAGGGTGGATCGCGGCAAATGGCATCAGGCGACGGGCTGGTAGCGCAGCGGGCATCCATCACCCACCCCTACCTTGTGCCGCCAGAAGTAGGTCGCCTGGCCGTCCTGTCTGGCCCGCTTGCGCTTCTCAACTGGCTCGCCGCAGGCGGGACACAATGCCACGTCTGGGGACTCTGGCGCTGCCAGTACCAACCGACCGTTCACTCTTGCCTTTCGCATAGGTTCAGTACCTCGATGGGGATATGCCTCCAGTATACCACGTGGGCCAGGGGAGAATGTTACGGAAGCGTGCCCAAAGCGTTACAGCGCAGCAAGGATCACCGGGGGGCTGGCGTTCAAGCGGCTGGACCTACAGACCGCGCAGCAGCGCGCCGAGGATGAGCAAACCGCCGGCGATGGCCAGCGCGGCGATGGCGTATGGCTCGGGGATGGGGAAAAAGCCCAACACGCCGAACAGGCCGACGATGTAGAGAATGGAGGCAACGATTACCGTGCCCCGGCGCGGCGCGCGGATCAGAAGCACCCGTCGGCTGGGCTGGCGGGAGGAGTGTCGTGTCATCGGCCTAGCCTCTCAGCACCTGCCAGGCAAAGATGACGATCATCAGGACGGCGATGAGGAACTGCACGCCGCCGGAGAGCGTACAGCCGATCAGCCATCCTCCCCCGACCTTGAATGCCTCGCGCCAATCTCGGCGCTGATACCACTCGGCCAGGACAATGCCGAGGATCGTGCCGAGGATCGCACCGGGCACCGCGCCGACCCCCAGGAAGACCAGGCCGACGATGGCTCCGATCGCGCCCAGCACCAGCCCGGCCAACAGCGACCAGGCGGAGGCGCCACCGATCTTGGCCCCGGCGTGGCTCATCCACAGGTCGGCGCTGACGCCAATCGCGCCCAGGACGGTGACCACGGCAAATGTGATGGGGTCGATGGTGGCGAAGCGCTCGGCGATGGCATAGATCAGCACCACGATCCAGATGAAGCCGACGCCGGGGACGATCGGCAGGATGACGCCGATCAGCCCGATGGCCATCGCCGCCAGCGCGACCCAGAATGTCCACATCGGTAAAACCACTGCATCACCCTCATAAACGAAATCGGCCCGCTGGCCGATCAAGCGAGGTGGGCCGTGCAGGATTCGAACCTGCGACCCTGGGCTTAAAAGGCCCCTGCTCTGCCGGGCTGAGCTAACGGCCCACGGCCGAAAGTATAACACGCACGGGGGGGGTTGTCAAACGATCGTTTCGAGCAACTACAGTTCTGATAGACATCGTGTGCATGCTGTAACACCTTTGTAACGCACTGCCCAGACAATCCGTGCTATAATGACGAATAGCTACGGTGTTACATTTTATAAGTGGTTTTATGGAGCAGTTCTTCAAAGTGACGTTCTCGAGGGAGGGAAGGACGATGAGAGTACACGCCTTCAGCCTGAGCCTGATCATCATGGGCATCCTCACAGCCCTGGTGCCTGTTTCCGTGGTAGGGCAGTCGCCTAACACGTATACCTCCATCATCTTGACGGACGTAATTGGCGGTGCCCCGGTCGTGGGCAGTACGTTCACCACCGACCTCCGGGTCTCCATCACCAACAATGCCACACCCCCGGTGGGTATTTTGGGCGTCGAAATCTGGGTGCCCTTTAACCCAGCCGTCGTAGGGGTGGACGATGCCGATGACAATCCAGCCAACGGCACCCAGGTCGAGATCAAGAACGGCTTCTTCGACGGGAACCTGGTGGTAGGAGCCAACGAAGTCTTCGATCCCGGCCCAGGTCCGTGGCAGTGTGGCGGATCGGCGTGCGTCCACGTCGCCGTCAGCCACACCGGCGGCTCAGGCCCGGTGACCAACACGACGGGGACGGTGGCCACCATTACCTGGGCGGCTGAAGCACCCGGCGAGTGCGGCTTTGCCATCGCGCCGGACTCGATCCTCTCCGACCGCAATGGTCGCCCCATCCCCATCAACAGCATCTCCGTGCCCACAGTCACCGTGACTGGTGCAGGTGAGATCAGGGGCTTCGTGCGGCGGCAGGGGACGCAGACCGATCACGCGAACACGGACGTCGTGGCCCTGACCGTGAGCCGTGCAGAAGTAGCCGAGAGCAAGACGAGCGCCAACGGCGATTTCGTCCTGGCGGTTCCGGTGGGCAGCACCTACACCGTCAACGCCTGGTACCCCGGCTATCTACACACCCAGAAGACAGATGTCTATGTCGTGGGTGCGACTGTGGGCATCGGCACCACGACGTTGGTCGGGGGTGACGTCAAGCGTGACAACTGCATCAACATCCTGGACATCGTCCTCATCATCAGCAAATTCGGGCAGACCGGCCTGCCGCCGGAGGATGCGGTGGACATCAACGACGACGGGTTGGTCAACATCCTCGACCTTACGATCGCCGCTGGCAACTTTGGGCGGTGCGGCCCGACGACCTGGACCCCATAGGAGCATTGTCCTGCAGGTGGCGGGTACCCGCGCGAGGCGGTGGGTCAGTCACAACCATCTCTGGTCGCCTGGTAATGGCTGGCAGCGGGGAACAGTGGCAATGATCATCGCGAGTCAACTGAAAGGCCTGCGCTTCGTCACGATGGCCCTGTGTTTCGCGCTCGTCGCGATGACGGGGGCGGTTGCCCCAGCACAGGGCGCGCCCGCAGCCGAGTTGTGGCTTAAGCCGGACATCGACCAGGCGCGTAGCGGTGACACTCGCACGCTCATCCTCGGGGTCAAGGTCGAGAACCTTGACCGTGCCGAGTTGCACCTGACCTACCACTCTTCCGAGCTGGAGGTGCGGGATGCCGACCCTGGGCGCACCGGCGTGCAGGTCGCGCCCGGCCCGATCTTTAACCAGACCTGTATCCAGTGGAACGAGGCCGAGGGCGGCAAGATCCACTTTGTTGCCACAAGATCCCCCGATCGGGAGCCCTTCTCCGGCAGCGGTACTGCAGCCTCCATCACCCTCTTGGTCAAGACGACGGGGCCGGGCATCTACACCGTCTCCTTCGACCGGGCAAGGACCGCGCTCTTTGACCGGCAGGGCCATTCCGTGCCCATCGACCGGTTCACCGACGCGGTGATCATCGTACCGCCGCTCACGGTGACCGGACGGGTCACGCGCGAGGGATGGCACAGCCACGAACGCTCAGGGGTCAACCTGATGCTCTACCCGGCCGCCCCTCCCTACAAACCTTCCGTGCGGGCACACCGATGCACAGACGCAGCAGGTCACTTCACGTCGGAGGCCTGGGACGATCAGCAGCCTCCGCTGGATGACGTCCCGCCCACCAGGCCTCCCTGCACGTACCGGAGGGTTTTTGTGCGCCTTGATTTCCCCAACTACCTGAGCGAGTGCTACTGGAGATGCGCCGACGATGACGTGCTGGACATCGGCTGGCACGATCTGGAGGGAGGCGACGTCAACGGGGACGGCTGCATCGACATTCTCGACATTGTGCGGATCATCGATGCCTTTGGCGATATGGTGGAGCCAGGATGCTGCGTCCCCTTCGCGCAATGCCCCGATTGTGCATCAATCGGCGGCCAGGTCGCGCCGCCCTGCGACATCAATGGCGATTGTCGGGTCAACATCCTTGACCTGACTCAATCTGCCGGGAACTTTGGCCTATGCACCAATTGTCCTTGAAACTACGGCGTTTTGCTCTGATACTCGTTGGCTGCTGGGGGTTCGTCGTCTGGGTCGCAAGCCCTGTGGCCGCCCCTGGCGCGAAAATACGGCTCGATCCGGCGACGCTGAACCTGGCTCCTGGCGACGTACGGACACTCGACGTGCGCGTGGAAAACGTCACCCAGTTGGCAGGGGCCGAGCTGCGCCTGACCTTTGACCCGGCGCTGCTGGAGGTAGTGGACGCGGACCCGACGGCGGAGGAAACACAGATCGCCCACGGGGACTTTTTGAGGCCTGACTTTGTCGTGCGAAACGTGGTCGATCCGGTCGTCGGCACGGTGGATTACGCCATCGCCTGCATGCCGGTGGATGAGGCGGTCAGCGGCAGTGGAGTGCTGGCCCGTGTCACCTTCCGCGCCCTGGCCGAGGGGGAAACGGTGGTCGCCATCGGTGGCGCTCTCCTGGCTGACGTGCAGGGTCAGCCCATCGCGGTCGAAATCGAGACCGGCTCCAGTGGGGTCGTTATCAGGCGCCCCAGCCCATCCCTGGAGGTCCGGGTTTTAATCGGGCTGGTCGCGCTCGCCGTCGCAGCCGGTTTCATCGCGGTGATGTGGAACGCGATCAAGGCGCGTCAATTGGCACGATCACAAAAGAGGAGGAGTGATGAACAAACAGCTTGGGATGCCCTTGGGACGCCGGATCCGCCTGGCCTTGCTGCTGACCACGCTGTTCTCGACGCCTATCGGCCACGGGCTGGCCCAGGGTCCGACGGTGGTGATTGACCCACCGAGCCGCGAGGTAGCCGTGGAGGCCACGACGACGGTCGATATTCGCATCGAGAACGTGAGTGACCTGTTCGGCGCCGAAGTGCACCTGACGTTCGACCCGGCGCTGCTGGAGGGAGGGGACGCCGACGCAGGCACGGCTGGTGTGCAGATCCAGCCTGGCACGTTCCTCAGCCCCGACTTTACGGCGCAGAACGACGTGGACCAGGCCGCCGGAAAGATCGATTTTGCCATCTCCCAGATGGCGCCGCACGGACCGGTCAGCGGCAGCGGGGTACTGGCCACGATCACCTTCAAGGGGAAAGCGGTTGGGACCTCACCCATCGACTTTGTCAACGTCATACTTGCCGCCTCAGGTGGCATACCGATCAGCGCTGGCACCCAGCGTGGGAGCCTCACCGTCACTGGGGGTGTGACCCCCACACCGACGCCCACCGCCACCCCAACACAGACACCCACCCCGACGGGGACGCCCACGTCAACCCCGGATGGAAGCCCGACTCCAACGCCTACCGCCACCCCAACACCTACCGCCACCCCAACGGCGACGCCGACCACACCCCCGGGACCATCGCTGACGTTCGATCCCCGGTCTACCTCCGTCCACGTCGGGGAGACGGTGCAGGTCAAACTCCGTGTGACCAACGTTTCCAATCTCTACGGGGTGGAGGTCCATCTGGCGCATGGCGACGGTATTGACGCCACCGGCATCACACCGGGGCCATGTGTGGCAGACTTCGTCGCTGTCGCGTCGGTGGCGGGAGACCAGGTGGACTACGCCGCCAGCCTTCGATCCCCCAGCCCGCCGGTCAACGGGGCGTGTGATCTGGCGACGTTCATCTTCCAGGGCCGGAAGGCAGGCACCCACGAGGTGAGGTTCGTCAGTGTCCTCCTCTCCGACCCGGGTGGTAACCCGCTGTCGGTCGCCACCCAAAACGGGGCGGTCGTCGTGGTCTCAGACGCGGATATCCTGGGCTACCACGTCGTACAGCCCAAAGAGACGCTCTACTGCATCGGGCGGGCCTACGGGGTGGACCCCTACGCCATCGCCAGGCGGAACAGTATTCTCAACCCCAACCTCATTCACGTCGGGCAGAGACTGGCGATTCCCGACGCGCCACGTTCATTGCCGCCCGGCCGGGTGTGCCCGCGCCAGTTCGACGGCGTCACGCCGCCTCATTGTCGCTGGTATCACACCGTCGCCCCGGGCGAGAACATGTACCGCATCTCGCTGCGCTATGGGGTCAGTATGTGGGCCATCGCCGAGGCAAACTACATCCTCAACCTGCATACCATCTGTGCTGGACAGGTGCTGTGTATCCCGTAACGACGCCAGGTCGGTCGGCGTTCCAGGCCTCAGCCCTCAGTATACCTGAATAGCTGAGGCCTGGGTCATTTTGCCTCCTCTCGTTCTTGCATCCTACCGGCTGTGTGCTAAAATTCCCCCTGATGCGGAAGCCACTACACGTCGTCATTCTCGTTGCCTGTCTGGTGCTGGCCTCATTTCCAGCCCGTGCGCAGGAGCCCGACCCGATCGTCACCTGGCAGTCTCTGGTGAACCAGGCCCGCCTGGATGAAGGGCTGGCCCCCTATCGCTTCTCCCGGCTGCTGACCGTCGCGGCGCAGCGCCACGCCGATGACCTGGCGGCCCACCAGATTTGGTCCCACACCGGCTCCGACGGCTCCACGCCCAGGCAACGCATTGCGGACGCCGGCTACGCAGCCTGGACGTGGAACAGCGGGGAGTTGGTCGTCAGCGAGAACTTTTGGACCGGCTACGGCGCGATCGAGGATGCGATGGCCTTCTTCCTGGAGGATCCGCCCCACCGCGACAACATCCTCAGCACCACCTATCGCGAGGTAGGCATCGGCGTCGCCACCGACTCCGCCGGCCGCAACTACTATGTGCTTGACTTTGGCGTGCGTCCCAACGTGCTGCCCATCTTTGTCAACGATGGGGCCGCCAGCACCGACGACCCCCAGGTCGCGATCCGGCTGATCAACGAAGAAGCCCGCCCGGGAGGGGAGGGGGCAAACTTTATGGGGCAGGCGATCGAGATCCGCATCAGCAACGAACCCGATTTTGGCGACCTGCCGTGGGAACGTTGGGAGCCGCTCGTCCCCTGGACGTTGCCAGATACCCCAGGCGAGCATACCGTCTACGCCCAGTTTCGCGACGCCGCCGGCCGCACCGCTGCTTCGGCGGACACGATCTTTCTCGGCGAGGGGACGCCCGTCACACCGACGCCCATCCCACCCGGTCCCACGCCCGCACCTACCGCCACCCCCATCCCACCCACCCCCACGCCCACGCCCGAACCTACCGCCACGCCCGAGCCCGCTGCGACCCCAATTCCAGAGCCGGCCGCCACGCCCGCTCCCACGGTGGCCCCCACGTCCATACCGTCCCCAACCGTCGAGCCGACGCCGACTCCCTACGCCCCTGGCCCATCGCCTCCAGCGCCCAGCGTCACGCCTTTCCCCACCTGGACGCCGCTCCCGACGCCAGCGCCCCAGGAGACCAGCCGTCCCGACGCACCCCTGGCGACGCTCGCAACGCTGCAGGCGATCGCCCTCGTTCTCGGCATCTACCTGGTGCTGCACCGCGGGCGGGAGGGACGAACCGTCGACACGCCGGGCGACAGAGTAGAATGAGTGATCCCCGGTTCATCGGCGTCTTCGACTCCGGCGTCGGCGGGCTGAGCGTGTGGCGCGAGATCGCCCGCCAGCTCCCCCACGAACGCACCCTCTACCTGGCCGATCAGGCCCACGTGCCGTACGGCTCCCGCCAGTTGGCCGAGGTGCGGGAACTGTCTGCGGGCATCACGCGCTTTCTGCTGGACCACGGCGTTAAGATCGTCGTCATCGCCTGTAACACCGCCTCCGCGGCCGCGCTGCACTACCTGCGGCGCGCCTTCCCCCACGTCCCCTTTGTGGGGATGGAGCCGGCCGTCAAGCCCGCCGTCGAACGAACGCACAATGGCGTCGTGGGTGTGATCGCCACGCAAGCCACCTTTCAGGGGGAGCTGTTCGCCAGCCTGGTGGCGCGATACGCGGCCGGCGTGCGCGTGCTCACCCAGGTCTGCCCGGGACTGGTCGAGGCGGTGGAAGCCGGCAGGCTGGACACCCCCGAGACGGAGGCGCGGCTGCGGCAGGCCCTGACGCCGCTGATCGAGGGTGGAGTGGACCAACTGGTGCTGGGCTGCACCCACTACCCCTTCCTCCGGCCGGCCATCGAGCGGGTGGTGGGAACGAACGTGGCGGTGATCGATCCCGCCCCGGCCATCGCCCGCCAGACGGGGCGCGTGCTGGCCCGACGGGGGTTAGCAGCCGATCCTGTGGCAGGACATCACGTGTTCTACACCAGCGGGGACGCCGCTGCCTTCTCTACGATGATCCAGCGCCTGGTCCCTTGTGTGGGAGAAGGCGTGCAGGTGCGGGCGGCCCGCTGGCGGGAAGGGGACTTGCAGGCGCCGGTGTGAAGGGACGTCGAGGCAGGTCCCATGTCGCGGACTGTGGTCCGCTCAGAGCGTGTTTGATAAAGCTCGGTAAACCGGCGGGGGACACCGGCCGGCCCCGGTCACTCGTACTTTAGCGCCGTGACAGGGCTGAGCGCGGCCGCCCGCATCGCGGGGTAGAGCCCGGAAGCCACCCCGACCAGCGCGGCAAACGCCACCGCAAAGATGGGTAGCCAGAGAGGCGTGTGAATCAGCGAGATGCTCACTTCCGCAGCGGACGCCCCGCTCTGCACCGCCTGTGCCGCCAGGTATGTGCCCGCGATCAGGTCGATCAAGGCCCCCAGCCCCACGCCCACCAGGACCCCACCGAGCCCGCCCAACAATCCGATGCCGCCGGCCTCGGCCAGGAAGACGGACATGACGTCCCGGTTGGTCGCCCCCACCGCCTTCATGAGCCCGATCTCCCGCGTGCGCTCATAGATCGCCATCGTCATCGTGTTGGCGATGCCGAAGGCAGCCACGATGAGCGCGATGGCCCCGATGCCGCCAAAGACACCCTGGATGACCAGAAAGAGGATGTTCATCTCCTGCAGCGCGCTGCGCGACGAGTAGGCGTAGAACCCCCGCGCCCGTATCTCCTGCTCCACGGCCAGCACCTGTTCGGAGGTGGCTACCTTGACCAATACTTGCTGATACCCGTCGCGGCCTGGGTTGGGGCGACGACCGGTGAACCAGCCGTTCAACTCCAGCACGTCGTTCAGCGCCAGGTAGAGCGTGTAGTCGTCCGACCTGCCCGATTCCTCCAACACGCCGGTCACCCGCAGCCGCACCACCCGCTCCACCGGGAGGCCGTCCTCGCCTGTTTTGCTGAGAACCAGTTGTAGCCCCTGGCCCTGCAGGTCGGGGGGCTTTTCCACCGGACGCCGCGCCTGGGGGTCGTAGAACCCTTCCGCGACGCGGGTTCCTGCCAGCACCTGCCAGCGTCCCAGCCGGCCCATCCCGCTCGCCAGCGCGAAATCCAGCCCTTCCACCTGTGTGGGGTCAATGCCCACGAACTGCGCGCCGCCCAGGAGCCGGTTCAGCCGGAGCGTGCCGCCGCCCATCAGTGGCTCCCGGGGCGTGACGGCGACCACGCCGGGCAGGTCGCGCAGCTCTCCCAGCGTGCGGTCGTCCAACACCGCCTCCTCCCCGGCCTGGTTCGCCGGCCCACCCATGGTGCGGATGAATGTGCGGGAGATGACGGTGATCTGAGTCAGGTCGCCGATGGATCCCACACCCTCGGTGGCGGTGCGCTGCAGGCCGGCCGCCAGCGAGACCAGGACGATCACCGCCGCCGTGCCGATGACCACGCCGATGGCCGTCATCGCCACGCGGACCTTCATCCGCCGCAAGTTGCTCCACACCAGGCGCAAGAGATCACGTGCCTTCATCTCGTTCCCTCTGCGGCCTCAGCTTCCCAACCCCACCAGCCCCCGCAGGACGCGGAGCACCGTATCCCAGAACCCCTTCTCCTGTTTCTCAGCCTCCTCCCCGGCCGAGTCCGGGCTCACGACCGGTTCCTCCACCTCCACCGTCAGCGTCTTTGTCACGACCCGTGGCTGCTCAAAGTCGTCCAGGTAATGCACGGTCACCACGACCTCGGCTGTCCCGCCCTCGTGGGCCACGGCCATTGCCTCCAGCGATCCCGACGTGCCCCCATCCAGCGGTCCCAGGTAGAGCGATCCGTCCTGGATCTCTAGTTGCGTGCTCGTGACCTCCAGCATGCTGACGTTGACCAGCGTGCGCCCGATGTTGGTGACCTCGACCGGGAGTTTAACCGGGACTTTGACGGTGGCTAGCTCGACGGGGCGGTAAAAGCCAATCTGAAGGTGAGGCCGCCGGCGCACCAGCAGACTGACCAGTTGGCTGTCCGAGTGGCGGGTGCCGCGGGCGTCGTCGAAGGCCAGCGCCACGGCCAGGCTGTACGCGCCGGGATCCGCCCCGCCGTCCACGACCAACCGCTGTGTCACCTCGACCGCTTCCCCGGCCGCCAGGCTCGGCACGAATTTGACGTTGCTCGATTGGAGGGGCGCAAAGGGCGCCAGGTCGCTCCCTCCCTCGCCGCCCAGCGTCAACGTCAGTCGCTGGGCCTCCCCGCCGCCGACGTTGCTCACCTGCAGCGTCAGCGTCAAGGTGTCACCGGGGGCCGGCGCGTCGGGCGTCGTGTGGTAGTCGGCGACGATCAACTGTGGGCGGTCCGCCAGCGTGGTGCTGACCTCCAGTCCGACGCTTTGACGGGCAGTGTAGGCACCGCCCTGAAAGTCGGAATAGTCCAGTGCGATCTCCAGGCCGAGGCGGCCGGCCTGCGTCACCTCGCCCAGCACGAGCGGCAGTGTCGTCGTCACCACCTGGTCAATCCCGATGCGATCGACGGCAGTCACGTTGCTCCCGCCCGCCGGCACCGCCAGGTCAGCAGACGCCGCGCCGACGACGACCTGGGTCGCCGTGCGGCTGCCCCGATTGGCCAGGCACAGCGTCAGGCTGAACGCATCCCCAGGCCCCAGGACGGCGGGCTCGGTCCGCGCCGTCTCGATGACCACCTGCGGTCGCCCGGCCCCCACGCCAGCGACCTCGACGGCGACGGTCTCCGGGTACTCATAGTGGTTCCCCTCGTAATCGTTGGCGCTGAGGTTGACCTGGAGGTTGTAGCTGCCGGATGCCAGCCCACTGGGAACGCGCATGCGCTGGGTGACGACGGCGGTGTGGTTGATGTGCAATTGCCACAACAGGTGGCCGGTCTCGCCCACGGGCAGGAAGGTGCCACCAGGGAAGGTGACCATCGTGTTCTCGCCGGCCCGGCTGCCGGTGTTATAGACGTAGATGGTGACGACAAACTCACGCCCGACGACGGGGCGGGCCGGCTCGACGGAGTAGTTGCGGATGGCCAGGATCGGCCGCCCGGGCACCGGCGTGGACTTTGGTTTGGGGGTCTTGGTGGGGCCGGGTGTCGGTGTGGCCGTGGTAATCGTCACCGCCGCGGGCAGGGTCGCCGACGTGCCATTCTCGCTGACCTCCAGGTCGTAGGTGCCAGCGGGGATGCCGGGGGGAACGACCGCCTGCAGCGCCGTGCTGTTGGCGTAGGCCGTGTCCAGCAGGCCGTAGCCGACCAATCGGGCGACGGTGGTGGTGGTAAAGCCACTGCCATAGATGCTCAACATACCGCCGGTCTGGCTGACGAGCGTGTCGGGTTCGACGCCCGTCAGCGCCAGTTGAGGCAAAGGCTCCGCGGCGGCGATGTTCACCGTCACAAACGCCGCTGCCACCCCCGTAACCAGAACGACGACCAGAAAAGCAACCTTGCGCATACTTCCCCCTGTTTTCAGCCCCAGTTTGCCCATTGCCCATTGTTCATTGTTCATTGGTCATTGATCCTGCGACCCGCCCGTCCAGCAGGTGGACGCACCGGCTGGTAAAGTCGATAATCGAGGGGTCGTGCGAGACGACGACGATGGTGCGCCCCTGTTCCCGGTTCAACTGTGCCAGGATCGCCATCACCTCCGCCCCCGTGTGGCTGTCCAGGTTGCCGGTGGGCTCGTCGGCCAGGATGATGGTGGGGTCGTTGACGAGCGCGCGGGCCATAGCCACCCGCTGCTGCTGTCCGCCGGATAGTTCCGTCGGCTTATGCCCCATGCGGTCGGCCAGGCCCATCAATTCCAGCAGGTAGTGCGCCCGTTCCCGGCGTTGGGCGGGGGGAACGCGGGCAAAGAGCATCGGAAACTCGACGTTCTCCAGTGCCCCCATCGTGGAGATGAGGTTGAACGTCTGAAAGACAAAGCCCACCTGCCGCCGCCGGTACACGGCCAGCCCGTTTTCGTCCAGCGCGGTGATGTCCTGGTCGTGCACCCAGATGTGGCCAGCCGTGGGGCGGTCCAGCCCGCCCATCAGGTACAGGAGCGTCGACTTGCCCGACCCCGATGGCCCCATCACGCCCAGGAACTCGCCTGCGCTCACCGTCAGGCTCACCCCATCCAACGCGCGGACGGTCTCGTGCCCCATGACGAAATCGCGGTGTAGCTCCTGGATGCGGATCAGCGGGTCTTCACTGGACATTGTCGTCTGTCCAGAAACCAGGTTTCTTCTGCAAGCGAAGCGACGAAACCTGGTTTCTCTGGCATCAGAACCCGCCGACCTGCCGGGCGAACAGGCCGCCGATGAGCGCCGGCGCCAGGCCCAACGCCGTCAGCAGAACCCATACGCCGAGCGTGAGCAGGGCCGCCTTGCGCCGGGGCAGGCGGGTGACCACCATCGCTCCGATCACCAGCAGGACCAGGTTCCAGACCAGGAAGAGGTCTATCCGAGAAAGGAAGGCCACGAGGACCGTCTGGGCTGGGCTGGGCCGGGCCAACACCATCTCCTCGACGGACGCCTCGCCTTGCACGAGGCCCGAAAGTCCCGGGTGGGCGATGCGTTGGCCGCTGGCCAGGATGTAGACCGTCTGAAGCAACCCGCGCAGCACGTACGGGAGCCAGGCCCACACCACCATACGGAACATCTGGCCAAAGGTGCTGCGGCCTCCCATCGCCAGACCTGCCAGGTACAGCGCCCCGGCCCACGCCAGCCAACCCACCACCCGCATCACCACGCCCCTGACGGCGGGGAAAACGACGGTGATGAGCGGAGAGGCGGTGATCGACATCGCCTGTTCCATCTGAGCCCTGTCCTCCTCCGACATCTCCGTATCCAGTTGCTCCCCCATCCGCTCCTGGGCCGCCAGGAAGGACTCGCGGGCCACGCGCGCGGTGATCGGAGCGGCAACCACGACGGGCAGGATAATCATAGCCGTGGCCAGGAGCGCGGGCAACCACCACGTTTTCCCTCCGCGGTCACGCAGGTACTCTAGCGTAGCACGGGGCCGGACGATCATCCCCCACAGCAGGCGGGGTGGCTTCCATCGCTCCGGTGCCGGTACTTTCTCCTCGGACATCGCTTTCTCCTCTCTGCCGTGGATCACGAGGTGCTTCTTGAGCACGCCGATTATACCTGGTTTCCCAATAGGCTGCAACCAGCACAGCAATTCCCGTTATGGAGTTCGTAGTAACGACTTTAGTCATTCTTGCTGCGTAACCAGCGACTGAAGTCGCCACTACAAAGCTATACCACGTGACGATAATGCTAAAACGGGAATTGCTGCAACCAGCAACACGAATGGACGAATGACGAATGGGACGAATGGGACGAATGACGCGGATTGGCCGAAACGGCAGAACGACGTTGTTGACAGGAATCGCAATTTCCGTTAGACTTTTGCAGATTATCCCAACCGGTGCCCGACATGCCATTCGACATGCAGCCATCCAATCAACAGCAACCAGGATCCAGTTCTCAGCATCGAGCATCGAGCATCGAGCATCGAGCATCGAGCATCCAGCATCCACCATCCAGCCCTCACGTCGCCCGGTCTGCTGTACTGGTCGCGCTCCTCTTTGCCGCCGACAAGCTGCTGGGGCTGGTGCGCGATGCCAGCATCGGCCGCGCCTTTGGGGCGTCCGCCGCGCTCGACGCCTACTACGCCGCCTTCGAGCTTCCCGATGGCCTCTTTACCGTCGTCGCCGGGAGCGCGCTGGCGACCGCGCTCATCCCGATCCTCTCCGCCCGCATCTCCCGTGGCGACCGGGAGGGCGTGTGGCGGCTGGTCTCGGCGGTGATCAACTGGGCGCTCATGGTCGTGGCAGGCGTCAGCGTGGTGGCCGCCGTCTTTGCCCCTCAGCTCATCCGCGCCGTCGCTCCGGGCTTTGACGCCGAGACGGCGGCGCTGGCGGCCCGGTTGATGCAGTTGGTGCTGCTCCAGACGCTCGTCTCCAGCACCAGTGGGATCGTGATGAGCGTGTTGCAAGCCCACCAGCATTTTCTGCTCCCCGCCGCTGCCCCGATCTGCTACACACTGGGCCGCATTGCCGGGGCACTATGGCTGGCTCCTCGCTGGGGTATCTTTGGGCTGGCGTGGGGAGGGCTGGCGGGGACCGTGGGCCACTTTCTGATCCAGACGCCGGGACTGGTCCACTACCGCGCCCGCTGGTGGCCCACGCTGCGACACTCTGACCTGCGGGCGGTGCTGGGGCTGATGGGACCGCGCGTGCTGGGGCTGGGGGCCACCTACCTGAACTTTGTGCTGCCCACGTTCCTGGGCTCGCGGCTGCCCGCCGGCGCGATCTCGGCCTACGAGTACAGTTGGCGACTGATGCAGTTTCCCGAGACGATCGTTGGAACGGCGCTGGGGTTGGCCGTCTTCCCAACGCTGGCGGAGCGGGCCAACGCAGGAGACCGTGAAGGGCTGCACCGCACCGCCTCCTGGGCGCTGCGGCTGGTGTTCGCGCTCGCCGTGCCGGCGGCAGTGGGCCTGCTCGCGCTCGGCCGCCCGCTGACGGCGCTGTTTTTCCAACGCGGCGCGTTCGACGCGACTGCGACCGACCGGGTCACCTGGGCGCTGCAGTTCTTTGCGCTGGGGCTGGTGGCCCACAGCGCGTTGGAGGTGGTCAGCCGGCTGTTCTACGCCCAGCGGGATATGTGGACGCCGCTCTGGGCGGCGCTGGGCGGGCTGGCGCTCAACGCGGGGCTGGGCTGGGCGCTGCTCCCGCTGCTGGCCCACGGCTCGATCGCCCTCTCGAACTCGCTGGGGGCGAGCTGGCAGGTGGTGATCCTGCTCCTCGTGGCGCAGCGGCGGCTCGGTGGAATCGAGGGGCGAGCAGTGGGTGGTTCATTCGCGCGGACGGTGCTCGCATCGGCGCTGATGGGGGCGGCAGTGGCCATCTTCCGCGCGCTGTTGCCCGGCGCGGGCTTGCTCGTGACCGGTGTGGGCGGGCTGGCGGTGGGCGCCGCGACCTACGTGCTGGCGGCGCTCCTGCTGGGCAGCGAGGAGGTGCGCGAGTTACTCAGGCTGCTATCGAGGTGAATCAACTGGACAAACTGGCGTCCTGGTGGCATAATGGGCCCCGTCGTGACCCATGCATTGTGTACCTCAGACGTAAACCGGACTTGCCCGCGTGCTCGGCGTATTGCATATCTGCAGGCTCGACTCCGCAAGCGACTCCCGGCCCCTTCGCGCCGCTCTGTCCTTGCCCAGGTCCTGGGCCTCGCCTGGCCGGTGGTCGTCGAGCAGACGTTGGGCATGACCGTGGGGCTGGTGAACACGTACATCGTCGGCCACCTGGGGGCAGCTCCACTCGTCGCCATGGGGCTCTGCATCCAACTGAGCAACTTGCTGATCGCGCTCTTCAGCGCCGTCGGTGTCGGCAGCACGGCACTGGTGGCCCGTCACGTCGGGGCGAGCGAGCGGGGGGAGGCGGAGCAGGTCGCCGGGCAGTCACTCCTGCTGGCGCTGGTAGTTGGGTGGATCGCCGCCGTGCCCTGCCTCCTGTGGGGGCGTTCGTTGCTGACCGCGCTGGGCGGGGCAAGCGACGTGGTAGCTCTGGGCCATTCCTACCTGCGGGCGATAGGGACCACGATGCCACTGATGGCGGTCCTCTTCATCGGCAATGCCGCCCTACGGGGGGCAGGGGACACCCGGACGCCCATGGTCGTGATGGGACTGGTCAACTTGATCAACGTGGGCGTCTCCGGGAGCCTCGTCTACGGGCTGGGACCTCTTCCGGCGCTGGGCGTGCTGGGGGCGGGCATCGGCTCAGCGGCCGGCGTCGGGGCCGGGGGGCTGGTCGTGGCGATCGTCCTGCTGCAAGAGCGGTCCACCGCTGGCTTGCGGGTGACACCGGCAGCGCTGCGATTCCACCCGGCCTGCACGCGGCGACTGTTGCACATCGGCCTGCCCGGTGGGGCCGAGCAGATGGCCATGCGGCTGGCGCAGTTGGCAATGGCAACCGCCGTGACCCAATTGGGGACGGCCGCCTACGCCGGCCATCAACTCGGCATCCAGTTGTTGTCGGTCGCCTTTATGCCAGGTTTTGCCTTCTCGGTGGCGGCGACGACGCTGGTGGGGCAGGAACTGGGACGAGGAGATCCCAGGCGGGCGGAGGCTTGCGTCTATACCGCCTCCTGGATGACCGTGGCGATCATGTGCAGCGTGGGCGCGGCCGCTTTCCTGCTGGCCCAGCCGTTGTTGCAGGCTTTTACCCCGGATCCGGAGGCCGTCGCCCAGGGACTGTACGCGGTGCGAGGCTGTGCGCTGCTCCAGATGCCACTGGCCTGGTACTTTGTCTTCTCCGGGGCGCTGCGCGGCGCGGGGGACACCCGCTTCGTGCTCCTGGCGCAGGCCGCACCCATCTGGCTGGTCCGGCTGCCTTTGGCCTTCCGGTTTGGGATCGCCTTCGGCATGGGCCTGAGTGGGATATGGGCGGGGATGATCCTGGACATGGTTGCACGGGCATCGCTTCTCACGTTGCGCTTCCGCGGCGGGGCCTGGAAGTGGCTCAAGGTTTGATGGTGGGTTGGTCAGGTGGGGCGTTTCACCTGGCGTGCTGAATGCGTATGGAGGTATACGACGGGGCGTGTCTGGAGATGACGTTGTGAGAACACTGTGGATTCGTTGGATATTGGTTGCCGTGCTCCTGGCATCCGGCCTGCTCAATCCCGGTTCGCGGGCGACGGTCACTGCTGCGGGTGTCCCCGACTATCGGTTCGGCGTCGTCGAGGCCTACGCGGCCCCAGCCGCCGCTTCTGCCCTGGGAGCGGGATGGACCCGCGCCACCTTCCGCTGGAACGAGATCCAGCTCAACGGTCCCGACGAGTGGAACGAGGCCTCTATCTCCGACGCAGCGCTGGCCGGCGAACTGGCCAGGGGCCGCCAGGTCGTCGGATTGCTGGTCACCACGCCGGGTTGGGCCACCGACGTAGGTATCGGCCCTGGCGTCCCCCAGGGGCTGTACTTGCCCACCGACGACCCCCACAACCTGTGGGCCAACTTTGTGCGCACGATCGTCGGCCGCTATGCCGGCCGCATCGACCACTGGATCATCTGGAACGAGCCCGACATCCCGCAGTCACAGCACATGAGTTGGGGCGGCTCCGTCGGCGATTTCGTCCAGTTGCTGCGCGTGGCCTACACCGTCGCCAAGGAGACCAACCCCAACGCGGTCATCCACATGTCGGCCGTGACCCACTGGTGGAACGAGCACTGGTTCGGCCAGTTCCTCGACGCGCTCGTCGCCGACCCAAACGCCGCCGCCAACAACTACTACTTTGACGCGGCCACGCTCCACATCTACTTTCAGCCCGAGACCGTCTACGACCTCACGGCCCACTATTACCGCTTGTTGCACAACCGGAACATCTACAAGCCGATATGGATTGCGGAGATGAACGCCGCGCCCTCGCAGGACCCCGCCTGGCCCGTGCCGAACGCCCAGTTCAACATCTCGCTGGAGGAGCAGGCGTTCTTTATCACCCAGGCCCTCAGCCTGGGCGTGGCCGCCGGAGCAGAGCGCATCGCTGTCTACAAGATGGCCGACACCGAGGGCGACCGCGCCGCCAACCCCGAGCCCTTTGGGCTGGTGCGGATGGACGGCAGCCGGCGCCCCGCCTCTACCGCCTACCAGGTCACGACGACCTACCTTTCCGGCTTCCGGGGCGGCAGTTGGGATCGCCGTGACGAGATCTCGGTCGTGACGATAGACCGGGGCGCGCGGACGACGACCGTCCTCTGGGCGCGCACGCCCGATCCTCAGACTGCGATGATCGCGGCACGGACGACCCGGGCGCTGCTGGTGGACGTGTGGGGCAGGGCCTATTACGTTTATCCTGAGCGCGGCTACTATTTCATCGACCTCCCGGGGGCCAACTGCGCCCAGGGTTGCCTGATCGGCGGCGCGCCGTTCATGCTGGTCGAAGAGGCCCCGTTGAACGCCGACACCGCTCCCCCGCCTGCGTCGCCGACCCCACCGCCCGTGGAGACCACGGGCATCGAGGCCAGTCCCGATCCCGACGCGTTGCCCACGTCCACCGCCACCTTCACGCCGACGCCGACCCCCACCCCGACCCGTACGCCGACCGCCACCCCCACGCCTACCCCGACCTCTACGCCCACACCGACTGCCACGCCGACGGCCACTCCCACACCGACTCAGACCCCCACGCCGACGGCCACGCTCACACCCACACCAACCCCCACGCTCACGCCTTCGCCCACGCCTATCCTCGCCAAGCTCGCCCCCGTGCTCGGGCAGCCGTGGCTCCTTGCCGGTATCCTGGCGCTTGCCCTCGGTGGCACGGCCATCGCCGCGCGCGGCGGGAGACGGCGACATGAGGAATAGAATTCTGGCAAAAGTGCCTGGATGGTTCGACAAGCTCACCACAGGGAGACAAGGAGGTTTCAACGATGAAGATTGTCCTTATCGGCGGCGGCAGTGTTCAATGGACGCCGAAACTCGTCACCGACGTGGCGCTGACCGAGACACTGGCGGGCGCCGACCTGGTGCTTCACGACATTGACGCGGAAGCGCTTGAACTGCTGGCTCGCACCTGCGACCGCATCGTCGCGCAGGTGGGCGGGAGCCTGCACGTCACCGCCACGACCGACCGCGCTGAGGCGCTGCGCGATGCCGACTTTGTGATCCTGTGCGTGGGGATCGGGGGCCTGCCGGCGATGCGCAACGATCTGGAGATCCCGGAGCGGTATGGAGTCTGCCAGGCGGTCGGCGACACGGTGGGGCCTGGTGGCCTGGCCCGCGGGCTACGCCACATCCCCTTCGCCGTCCAGGTCGCCCGCGACATGGAGCACCTGTGCCCCCAGGCCTTTCTGCTCAATCTGACCAACCCGATGACGACGATCTGTCGCGGTGTGACTCGCGCGACCAGCGTCCGCACGATCGGGCTGTGCCACGAGGTGACCGGTGTGAGCTACCACCTCGCCAGCCTGTTTGACGTTCCGGCGGACACGATCACGCTCGAGGTCGCGGGCATCAACCACCTGCCGGTGATCCTCCGCTTCAGCGTCGGCGGGCGCGATGGCATGGAAGTGATGCGCGACTGGCTGGCCGGACACGGGACGTTTGCGCTCGCGAAGAACGTCGAACTCAACACCGTCTTTGACGTCTTCATCGACCGGCTGGCGGTCAAGCTGACGCTGTTCGAGCAACTCGGCGTGCTGTTCGGTGCTGGCGACCGGCACGTCGCCGAGTTCTTCCCCGGCTTCCTGACGGAGGCGAGCGAATGGGGCCTCCGCTACGGCGTCTTGCTGACGGACGTTGACCAGCGCGAGGAGATGGAGCGCCTGCGCCGGGGCCAGGTCGAGCATTTTGTCGGCGGAGGGTGGGAGAAACTGGAGCACTCGGCCGAGCAACTCGCGTCGGTGATGGCCGCGCTCGCCGGCGGGCCGGCGGGCCGGTTCGTCGTCAACGTGCCCAACCGTGGCCAGATCGACGACCTGCCACGGGACGCGGTCGTCGAGTGCATCGCGGAGATCGACGCGCTGGGCGTGCGGCCGCTGGCCGTCGGCGCGCTGCCGCACGCGGCCTATGCCGCGATCGCGCCCCACGTCGCCCGGCAGGAGTTGATCGTCGAAGCAGCGCTGGCCGGCCGCCGCGAGCCGGCGCTGGCCGCGCTGGCGACCGACCCGCTCGTGCGCGACCCCGCGACGGTCGCTCCGATGCTCGACGAGTTGCTGGCGGCGAACGCACAGTTCATGGGGCCAGAGTTCATGGGTGCGGGTGTCACGTTCGACGCAATCGGACGCAGCGAGTGATATACTGGCTGCTTCAGCGAGCGCTTCGAGAACGCTGCCACCGTCAAGGCGAGCGAACTGGAGAATGTGACGCATGAGTGAAAAGCTGAGGGTGGGTGTCGTCGGCTGTGGCATTGGCCAGGCCCACGTCCGCGCTTACGAGAGTCTGCCCGATCAGTTTCAGGTGGTCGCTATCTGCGACCTGGACCAGGACAGGGCGCGCGAGGTGGCGACGGCGCACGACGTTCCGCGCGTCTTCACCGACCTGGCCGAACTGTGCCGCGTGGACGACCTGGACGTGATCGACTTGTGCACGCCATCCTATCTGCACGCCTCGCAGGTTCAGCAGGTGTTGGCCGCGGGCAAACACGCCGTGTGCGAAAAGCCCGTGGCCAGCTCCCTCCGGGAGGTAGATGCATTGATGTCGGCTGAGGCGCGGGCGGGTAAGCGGGTCATGCCGATCTTCCAGTACCGGTTTGGCCACGGCGTGCAAAAGCTCAAGTGTCTGATAGAGGAAGGAATAGCGGGGCGAGCCTTCCTGGCCACCGTGGAGACCGCGTGGAGGCGACGAGCGGACTATTACGCCGTGCCATGGCGGGGCAGGTGGGAGACAGAGTTGGGCGGCGCGTTGGTCACGCTGGCCATCCACGCCCACGATCTGTTATGTTACGTCCTCGGCCCAGCCAGGAGTGTCTTTGCCCGCACGGCCACGTTGGTCAACCCGATCGAGACGGAGGATTGCCTCTCTGCCTCGCTGGAAATGGCCGATGGCTCTCTGGCCTCCCTCTCGGTGACCACAGGCTCTGCAGCAGAAGTCAGCCGGCATCGCTTCTGCTTCAGCGGGCTGACCGCCGAAAGCAACACCCAGCCCTACCGCAACACCGCCGATCCCTGGACGTTCACCGCCGATTCGCCGGAACTGGCGAAGCAGATTGAGCGAACGCTGGCCCGCTTCGTGCCTCTGCCGGAGGGTTTTGCCGGGCAGTTCTACCGCTTCCACCAGGCCCTCCAACAGGGTGTCGAGTTGCCCGTCACGCTGGCCGATGCCCGCGCGTCGCTGGAGTTGATCACGGCTGTGTATCACTCGGCCCAGACGGGCCAGGTCTTCGCGCTGCCGATTGGCCAAGACCACCCGAAATATGCCAGTTGGCGGCCGTAGCGCGTCGAAACCCGCAAGCGCGCGGCCCGAACGCATGGGAAACTGTTCGTAGTGCGCACTTTCGTGCGCTGTGCCTACTACGAACCTGTCACGGAAACACACGGAGAGCGGCTATGTCAACCCCCGAAACGGTAGGTTTTGCGATCCTCGGAGCCGGCATGATCGCCGACTACCACCACCAGGCAATCGTCGCCAACGCCGACCTGGGGGCGCGTCTCGTGGCAGTGGGTCACTACAACCCGGCCCGCTTCGGCGAAATCAGCGCCTGGTTCGGCGTGCCCTGTGTCGGCCAGGAAGAGTTGCTGGCCGACCCTGCGGTAGACGTCGTGTGTATCTGCACGCCTAGCGGGCAGCACGCCGACCAGGCCGTCGCGGCCGCCAGCGCTGGCAAGCACGTCCTGGTCGAGAAGCCGATGGCCCTGAGCCTGGGCGACGCCGACGCCATGATCGCGGCCTGTGACCGGGCCGGCGTCCGATTGGGCGTCACGCTCCAGCGCCGGGCCACGCCCCTCTTCCAGCGCATCCACGCCGCCATCCAGGCCGGGGACCTGGGCGACCTGACGCTGGGCGTGGTGACCATACCCTACTACCGTCCCCAGGCCTACTACGGCCAGGCGGACTGGCGGGGGACGTGGGCGCTGGACGGGGGCGGCGTGCTGATGAACCAGGGCATCCACCTGGTCGACCTGCTCGTCTGGTATATGGGCGATCCGGTGCACGTGCAGGCCCGCGCCGGCACGCTGCACCGGGACATCGAGGTGGAGGACACGCTGGCGGCGACGCTCCGCTTTGCCGGCGGCGCGCTGGCGACGATCACGGCGACGACGACGGCGGCCCCGGGCTTTCCTCACCGGATGGAGATCTATGGCACCGGCGGCGCCATCCAGGTAGAGGGAGAGTCCGTCGGGCGGTGGGAGCTGGCCGATCCGGCCAAAGCGACCGTCGAGCCTCCTCCAATCGAGACGGCCGCCAGCGCCGGTGCAGGGGCTGATCCCAGGGGCATCGCGGTCACCGGGCACATCGTCATCTTTCGAGATTTCATCCACGCCTTGCGTGCCGGTCGCTCCCCCCAGATCGACGGTACGGAGGGCCGGCGCAGCCTCGCCGCCGTCCTGGCGATCTATGAAGCTGCCGGCCTGCTTGACCAATCGACCACCCGACCAAGTGACCAAGTGACCACCCGACCACCCGACCACCCACAGGAGGATCAGAAATCACCATGTCTCCAGCCACCTTTACCCTGAGCGCGTTCGGCGACGAGATCGCCGATGACCTGCAGGAGCAACTGCAGTCGCTGCGCGAGCTGCGGGTCGGCTACCTGGAACTGCGCGGCGTCTGGGGCAAGAACGTGCTCCACCTGGACGATGACCAGGTGGCCCGCGTGCGGCAAACCTGTGCCGGGTATGGCATTGCCGTCAGTTGCATCGGCAGCCCGGTGGGCAAATCGCCCATCGTGGACCCCATCGAGCAAGAGATCTCTAACCTGACTCGCATCTTCCAGATCGCCGAGGCCGTCGGCACCCACCGGGTGCGCATCTTTTCTTTCTACCCGCCGGATACCAGCAGCAACGCTCGCTACGACGCCTACGTCGAAGAGGCGACCTCCCGGCTGGGCCGGTTGACCGACCTGGCGCGGCGAGAGGGTTTCGTCCTGTTGCTGGAGAACGAGAAAGAGATCGTCGGCGACACGCTGGAGCGCTGCCACGCGATCCTCAGCGCGATCGACAGCCCCAGCTTGCGTTTTCTCTGGGACCCGGCCAACTTTGTGCAGGTCGGCGTGGCGCGGCCGACGGAGCATGGCTGGCCGTCGCTGGGCGCTACCGTGGCTCACGTCCACGTCAAGGATGCCGTCCTGGCCGACGGCAGCGTGCGGGCCGCCGGTGAGGGCGACGGGCAGGTAGCCGAACTGTTGTCGGCATTGCGGGACGACGGTTACCAGGGTTTCCTGGCCCTGGAGCCTCACCTGGCACTCGCCGGTCCCAGCAGCGGCTTCAGCGGCGTCAGCGGGATGACGCATGCTGTAGAGGCACTGCGGCGGTTGATGGGGAAACTGGGCTGCGTGGAGGCTGAGCGAGTACGAGGAGATGGGTAAACCATTAGATGGATAGAAGGAGCAGATCTATGTCCAAACCAAGAGCGGCACCGTATGGCTCGTGGAAATCGCCGATCACGTCGGACCTGATCGTCGCCGCAGCGATCAAGTTGGGACAGATTGCGCTCGACGGCGAGGAGGTTTTCTGGACCGAGATGCGCCCTGCCGAGGGCGGCCGGTACGTCGTCGTGCGCCGATCTCCCGACGGGCGGACGGCCGACGTCACGCCGCCCCCGTTCAACGCCCGGACGCGGGTGCACGAGTACGGCGGCGGCGCTGCCGTCGTCGCCGACGGCACGATCTATTTCTCGAACTGGGAGGACCAGCGGATCTACCGCCAGGACCCCGGCGACCGGCCCCGGCCGATCACGCCCGAGGGAGCGCTGCGTTACGCGGACGGCGGCATCGACCGCCGCCGTGGCCGGTTGATCTGCGTCCGCGAGGACCACACCGTCGCTGGCGAACCGGTCAACACGCTGGTCAGGTTGGACCTCGGCGGCGGCGGTGCCGCTCACGTGCTCGTCTCCGGGAACGACTTTTACGCCTCGCCGCGGATCAGCCCCGGCGGATCGCAGCTCGCGTGGCTCACCTGGAACCATCCGAACATGCCGTGGGACGGGACGGAGCTGTGGGTCGGTGAACTGCGGGCGGATGGCTCGCTCGGTAGGACCGGGCGCGTCGCGGGCGGGGTGGACGAATCCATCTTCCAGCCGGAGTGGTCGCCGGACGGTGTGCTGTATTTCGTCTCCGACCGGACGGGCTGGTGGAACCTCTACCGCTGGCGCGACGGGCGCGTCGAGCCGGTCATCGAGATGGAGGCCGGGTTCGGCAGGCCCCAGTGGCTCTTTGGGATGTCCACCTACGCGTTTGCGTCGGCCGGCCGCATCATCTGCACCTATATCGGGCAGGGGGCCTGGCGCCTCGCGAGCCTCGACGTAGCCACGGGCGGACTCGACCTGATCGAGACCCCCTATACCGAGATCGAGTACGTCCGGGCAGCGCCCGGTCGCGCCGTGTTCCTGGCCGGTTCGCCGGCCGAGCCGACCTCGGTCGTCCAGCTCGACCTCGCCACCGGGCAGCTCGACGTGCTGCGCCGCTCCAGCCAGGTCGCGGTTGCCCCCGGGTATCTATCGTCCCCACGAGCGATCGAGTTTCCGACGGAGAGCGGGCTGACCGCCCACGCCTTTTTCTATGCGCCAAAGAACGTGGACTATGCCGCTCCGCCGGGCGAGCGGCCGCCACTCCTCGTCCTCAGCCACGGCGGGCCGACGTCAGCCCGCTTCGGCACATTGGACCCAGGGATCCAATACTGGACCAGCCGGGGGATCGCGGTCCTCGACGTGAACTATGGCGGGAGCACCGGCTACGGGCGGGCATACCGCCAGCGACTGGAGGGCCAGTGGGGCGTCGTCGACGTGGACGACTGCGTCAACGGCGCGCGCTATCTGGCTGGGCAGGGCGAGGTGGACGGCGACCGGCTGATCATCCGTGGCGGGAGCGCCGGCGGCTACACGACGCTGTGCGCGCTCACCTTCCGCCACGCCTTCAAGGCCGGCGCCAGTTACTATGGCGTCAGCGACCTGGAGGCGCTGGCGCAGGAGATGCACAAGTTCGAGTCGCGCTACCTGGACCGGCTGGTCGGTCCCTACCCCGAGCGGAAGGACCTCTATCGGGAGCGCTCGCCGATCCACTTCACCGATCGGTTGTCGTGCCCCGTGATCTTTTTCCAGGGGCTGGAGGACCAGGTCGTCCCACCCAACCAGGCCGAGTCGATGGTCGAGGCACTGCGCGCCAGGGGGCTCCCTGTCGCGTACGTCCCGTTCGAGGGCGAGCAGCACGGCTTCCGCCGTGCCGAGAACATCAAGCGCGCGTTCGACGCCGAACTGTACTTTTACTCGCGGGTGTTCGGGTTCGAGCTTGCCGATCCGGTCGAGCCGGTCCCGATCGAGAATCTATAGGATGAGACAATGCGCAAAATCACCAGTGACATGGACACCATCGAATCGATCATCCGCAGCGCGTCTGTCTGCAGAATCGCGCTGTCCGACGACGGTCAACCGTACGTCGTTCCGGTTTGTTTTGGCTACGCGGATAACACCTTGTACTTTCACTCCGCCCCCAGGGGCAGGAAGCTGGACATCCTGAGGAAAAACAATGCCGTCTGCTGCGAGTTTGACGTGGATCAGGAGATCGTCCGGGCTGAAGACGCCTGCGCTTGGAGCGTGAGGTATCGCAGCGTCGTTGCATTTGGGAGGGCCTTTATCGTCGAGGACCTCGAGGAACAGCGCAAAGCCCTGGACGTCATCTTGGCACACTACGGCGGCCGGTCACCCGCATACCCCGAGGCGACCCTTCTGCGGACGACCGTCGTCAAGGTTGAGATTCAGAGCATGACCGCAAAGATATCGGGGTACTGACCGCAGCACGGAAACTCTCTACTCTCCTCCTCTGGGCAGGCCACAGTCTCCTCCGCCTCGAGGGGGCTGTGGCCGTTCTGCTGTCAGCCATCCGGCCCGGCGCAGTGGATTCTAGTAAATTTACTACATTCCTTTGACACGACTTTGACAGAAGTGTGCCATGATAGTATATGGCTCGGCTGGCTGCTGGCAAGCGCCAACTGGCACAGCAGTGGACATCGCAACACAAAACCCGCTCATCGCCCAGGTCAAGATGGGTGCTTTTCCATTCTCTGGCATCAAGGATGCCGGGAGAGGGAGGACAGTCGTGGAACTACAGGATGTCGCTGTAATCGACTACAGGCTCTTCTCTGAGTTACAGGGACCGTTCGTCAAGGCGATGGCCCAGTTTGTCTTCGATGGGATTGACAGGCCCCAGATTGCGTGGATAGATCTCACGCCACAGGAGGCGGAGACGATCGTCGCGATATCGCGTAACATAGAACGCCGCTTCCTCTCCAGAGAAACGCCTGTCCCTGAGGAGGCCAAACACCCGTGGGGCTTTCTCCGCCCACTTTCTGACGAGTAGCGCTTGAGCAAGTTTCAGTAGAAACGGCCACCCCAACTTGCGAGGGTTGGGGTGGTTCGCGTTGCCTGCGTTACGGTGGCAGAGTTCGATGCGCAGGGCCGGTATTGACCCGCATATAGGTTTCTGCTATAATGAAACCATCCCACACAACAAGAGCGCCTCGTGGTGTACTGAAGCCGGAGGCGTTAGCCAAGGCAGTCGGTGCGCCTTGGCGGTAAACATTGAGCTATCGCAGCGCCCACCCCCCGCCAAGGCTTCGTCGCGAGTGTGCAGCCAGACGGTTCGGCGGGCGTTTTGCATGTGTGGTGATCCTGTCACAAGATGTTCGCGGCCAGATAAATCGAGAGGAGGAAAACGATGGCTCAATTGAAGAAGAGTATTCTGATCCACGCACCCGTGGAGAAGGTGTACGCGCTGGCACGAGATCCCCACCGCTGGCCCACGTGGTTCGTTGGGATGGAGGAGATTGACAAGCTGACCGGCGAGGGTGAAGTGGGCACCGTCGCCGAGTTCGGCTATATGATGGCCGGCATGCGTTTCCCGGTCACGGTCGAGGTGATGGAGGCCCACATGGGCCCCGAGGGGGGACGGTGGAAGGGCAAGATCGGCGGGCCGCTGGCTGGCGAGCAGACCTGGATCTATACCCCAAAGGGCGACGACACCGAGGTGACGGTGGACATGGAGTACACCGTGCCCGGGAAGGCGCTGGGCAAAATCGTCGACCGGCTGATCGTCGAGCGCACGCAGGAGCGCGCCGCCGATCAGACGATGGGAAACCTCAAGAGGCTGTGCGAGGCTGACTGATCGCAGAGCTCGAAAGCCTCGCTCCAACGGCGATGCACGCCGCAAAGTACGATGGCCTGCTGCTCTTGCCATTGCACGGGCAATAGATCATTTTTGCTCGGTTTGATCCAGCCGGTCATCCACATGGACCGCCGCCCACTCCTGCGGACGCGATCAGGCCGACAGAGTCTGCCTGTAGTGTGCACACGACTCTGTCGAGTTGCCCCACTTCCGAGACAGTGATCGGGAGCGAGAACGTCCGAGATCTGCTTTCTGCGAGGAGAGCGATTCCCATGACACACCCATGCGGTCACTTCCTCTGGCGGTCTCACGTCCTTGCGTTGATAGGCTACATCTTGCTGACGTTGTTGATGACGTACCCGCTGGCACCGCGCATCTCCACACACCTGGCCGGCAGCGGCGATGACATGTGGCTCTTCCAGTGGAACAACTGGTGGCTTCGCAAGGCCCTTCTGGAGGGCCTCGATCCCTATGTCACCACTTTCCTGTTCCACCCTCAGGGCGTGAGCCTGGTGTACCATAACTTCAGTTGGCTGAACACTGGCATTTGGCTGGTGCTGGAACCACTGGTAGAGTCAGTTGCAGCATACAACGTGACGTTCCTGCTGACTTTCATCATTAGCGGATACGCGACGTACACGTTAGTCTCCTACCTGACGGATTCGCGGGCAGCGGCGTTCATCGCCGGCCTCGTGTTTGCCTTCTCACCCTATCATCTCTCGCACTTCAACTGCCCTAACCTCATCAGTGTGCAGTGGTTGCCATTCTGCATGCTATTTCTGATGCGCACGGTGCAGGAAGGGAGGTGGCGTGACGTCTTGCTGTGCGCCTTGTCCTTGATTCTGACAGGGCTCAGCCGGTGGCAGTTGCTCATATTCGCGGCCATTCTGATGGCGTTGTATCTAGGGTACAGCCTGCTCTTCGAGCGCGCTCGGTGGAGTCGGCAGACGATGCTGGCACTTGGGGTGATCGGGCTGTGCACTCTTGCGTGCATCAGTCCTCTCGCGTATCCGCTGGTAGCCGGTTTGACAGATGCGGATGCTTCAAGCGAAATCCTGAAGGAGCAGCAAGACTGGGCCCAGACCGACTTGCTGGCCTACGTCGTTCCCAGCCGCTTACATCCTCTTTTCGGTCGCCGGGTGGCGCCGGTCTACGAACGCTTTCGCAAGAACCGGGGGCACATCGCTTTTCTGGGGTACACTGTCCTCCTGCTGGGCGGCTACGGGATTTTGCGTGCCCGCAGAACAGCGCTCTACTGGACACTGGCGGCTGTGTGTCTGATGTCACTGGCGCTTGGTCCCATCTTGCGGTTCAACGGACGACTGTACCCCGGCATCCCTATGCCCTATCGCCTGGTGGGGTGGCTGACGCCGATCAAAGCGCTGCGTTATTCCGACCGCTTTAACGTGGTGTTGAGCCTTCCGCTAGCGGTTCTGGTGGGATACGGAGTGATGCACCTCCAAACGAGCCTCAAGCGTCGCCTTCCATCCCGGTGGCAAGATCGGGCGGTGGCTGCCAGTGGCGCGGTGCTGGCCGGCCTGGTGCTGTTCGAGTTCCTGAGCGTCCCTTTCCCCACCACTGCACCACTTGCGTCCCCCTTCTATCACGAGTTGGCTCGGGAGGCGGAGGAATTCGCCATTCTCGAGATACCTATGGGGCGTGGCTACTCGAAGGCGTACATGTTTCTCCAAACACTCCACGGCAAACGGCTGGTCGAGGGGCACGTGTCGCGCACACCCCCCGACGCGTACGATACCATCAGAAACAACCCCTTTCTCGCCTCGTCGTCGGAGCGGGGCGACCTGGACATGAGCCGCTGTGACCTATCACGCCAGTTGGAGTCTCTCGCCGCCAACGGCATACGTTACATTGTCATCCATAAAGTGGATGTGCCAGGAGAGCGACTCGCCGCCTGGCGGGACTATGTCACCGTCTCCCCCAGTTACGAGGATGATGATCTTGTCGTATATCGCACGCGTCCTCGGCTGGGACAGGACTTTGCAGTGGAGCGCGCGTTCGGCGGTGACCTGGCCCTCGTACAAGCGAGCGTCATGCCAACCCACACAACCCAGGGCGGTATGGCATGGGTAGACCTGTGCTGGACAGCCACGCACACGCCGACGACGGACTATGTCGCACGGTTGACGCTGCTGAACCCGTTTGGCGAAATCGCCCAGGAGGAAATTGTGCACTTGTGCAGCGAGTGGCCTACCTCCCACTGGGATCGCCACGCCCTCGTGGTAAACCAGCACCATGTTCAAGTGGACCCGCACTTGCCCTCCACAACGTACCAGATGATGCTTTCCGTGGTGGAACAAGAGACCGGCAAGGTCTTGGCCCCGACGCAGGCAATCGGCACCCTGGAGGTTTCGGCTCTCGAGCGTCAGTTCAGCGCACCTCCAATGCAACACACGACGGCTGTCACGTTCGGCAACAGAATGGCTTTGCTGGGTTACGACCTGCACCAAGAGGCCAGCGTTCTTCGTCTCACCCTCCACTGGCAGGCCCTGCACCTCTTAGATAACTGCTACAAGGTCTTCGTCCACCTCTACGATGCTCACAGCGGACACTTGGTCGTGCAACACGACGCCGTGCCCCGGCAGTGGACCTATCCTACCAACTGGTGGGAGGGTGGGGAGGTTGTCAGCGACGAGATTGCGCTGCCGTTGGAAAACGTACCGGCCGGTGTCTATCGGATCAGCGTTGGCATCTACGACCCCGACACAATGGAGCGGTTGCCTGCGCAGACAGGGGACAGCGTCCCATTGGACGATCACCTGGAGCTGGAACAGGCCGTCCGCATTCCGTGACGGCAGTCAAGCGCCTGCTGCGCAGCCTGGAGCAGCGGAGCTAATTGTGATGGGTGAGGCGGTTTTGTGTTGGTTTGGCTGCAGCGGTGACGAACGAGGTTTTGACTTCTGCGTGGAGCTGTACTATACTGAGAGTCACCATGCGCGATGAAACAAAATGCGCCTCGCGATTCTCACCAGTTCGAGGCCATGCCAGGGCAGTGGACGCCGCCGGGGCAGGGATTCGTTAGCGTGTTTCCGCTCATGTCAGCCGTTGTTCACAGAACAGGCTGCCCCGCAGCGCCCGCGTGAGTTCAGGAGAAAAGCAGTGAAGGCCAAAAAGCTCGTCGAACAATACCAGGCGGGGCACAGAGACTTTCGCGGGGTGAAGATGCTGGGCTTCCTGGTGATCCGCGGAGCCAATCTGCGCCGGGCCATGATGGCCGGTACGGACCTGAGCGGGGCCAACCTGGCGTGGGCCAATCTGTGCGAAGCACGTCTGTTCGAGGCCAACCTGAGCGGGGTCGATCTGAGTCGGGCCAAAATGACCAAGGCGCGTCTGTTCGAGACGAACCTGAGCGGGGCCAACTTGACCGGCGCCCAAATGGGTGAGGCCAACCTGGAAGGGGCCGACCTGAGTGGGGCCAAACTGGACGAGGCCAATCTCAGCGGGGCCACGCTACGCGGCGTCGACCTGAGCGGGGCGAGACTTGGATTGGCCAACCTGAGCGGGGCCAACCTGAGTGGGGCCGACTTGAGCGGGGCCAAGCTGAGTGGGGCCAACCTGACCAGGGCTAATCTGAGCGGGGCCAACCTGAGCGGAGCCGACTTGAGCGGGGCCAGGCTGGGCGGGGCCGACTTGAGCAAAGCCAACCTGAGCGGGGCAAATTTGAATGACATCAAAGCGCGCGAGGCCAGGTGGTTCTGGACCAACTTGAGAGGGGCCACCGTGACCGACGAGCCACTCGCCCAGGTTGTGTCGCTTGAGGGCGCAACGCTGCCGGATGGCACCAGGCACGAATGACACCGGCCTACGAGCCATCAAAACTGTGTGCCAGGTGACGGGCGCTGAGCACTGATCGTTGGAGGAATAAACCATGGGGCACCATCACACTGCGATCTCTGGCGACGCGAACACGATCGGTGATCATGACGCCGCCACAGTAGCGGAAAACGCCGTCATCCTCTATCCCTCCACCCCCCAGGAGGCCCGGCCGCTCTTCACCCTGCCCCCCGACCTGCCCACCTTCACCGGTCGGGACGACCTGCTGGAGGCGCTCGATGGACTGCTCCAACCCGGCGGGCAGGCGACGGTGGGTATCGTGAGCGCCAGGGGCCTGGCCGGCGTGGGCAAGTCTGCGCTGGCGATCCACGCGGCGCATCGGTGGCGCGACCGCTTCCCCGACGGCGTCGCCTGGATGGACCTGCGGGCAGAGGCCGGGGCGAGCGAGGCGCTGCGCCACGTGGCCGGGCTGTACGGGTACCAGGGACAGGCCGCGCAAATCGACGACGTGCACAATCTGGCCGTGCTGGTGCGCATGATCCTGCGGGACAAACGCGTGCTCTGGATCCTTGACAACGCGGAGGGCCTCTCGGCGGACGAACTGGACTGCATGCTGCCGGGCGTGCCGGGGCCAGTCACGGTGGTCACGAGCCGGAGGGCATACCCCGCGCTGGAGCGGCTGGGCCAGCAACTGCGGGTGGACGTGATGGGGGAGAGAGAGGCGCTGGCGCTGCTGGCGCGGCTGGTGGGGCGGGAGGAGCGCGAACCGTACCGCAGGCTGGCCGCGCGACTGGGCCATCTTCCACTAGCGCTCGACATCGCCGGGCGGTGCATGCGCGACCGGGGCTGGGGGCCGGACGAGGTGCTGCGACGGCTCGAGGAGGTGGCCGGCCGGCCCACCACGCTCCCGCTGCCGATCACCGGGGAGCCGGAGGACAGCGTCGCGCAGGCATTTACGCTCAGCTATGACGGGTTGGATGTGGAGGACCAGGAACTCTTCCGCGCGCTGAGCCCTTTCGCCCCAACGGGGTTCACGCCGCGGGCAGTGGGTGTGGTGCTGGGGAGGGAGGACGTGGCCGGGGTGGAGGCGGGGTTGGAGCGGCTGAGAGCGCTCCACCTCGCCCGTCGAGCGGCGATCGCAGGCCGCTACGACCAGCACCCGCTGCTGCGGGACTGTGCACTGGCGCTGGCCGAGCGGGCTGGGGAACGGGAGCACTGGGCCAAGTGGCACACCCGCTACTTTGCCGCCCGGGCCGATTTGATCGGGCGACAACTGGGAGACCCCGAGACCGCCCCGCAGGCGGTGGCGGTGGCGACGACGGACCGGGGCAACTTGCTGGCGGCACAGCAAACGAGCCTCGCGCAGGGCTTTTGGGGCGAGGCTGTGAGCCTGGCCTACCGGCTGGACGATCTCTTCAAGCGCAGCGGGCACTGGGCCGACCGGCGCAGGGCGCTCGAAGCGGGGATCGAGGCAGCGCGGAAGGGCGGGCTCCGGCCGGACGAGGTGGGGCTGGCCCACAACCTGGGATTGATGGCGCAGGGCCAGGGGGACTATGCCGTGGCCCAGCAGTTGTACGGGGAGGCGCTGGACATCGCGCAGCAACTGGGGGATCGTGCCAGCGTCGCGGTGACGCTCCACAACCTGGGGATGCTGGCTCAGAACCAGGGGGACCATGCCGAAGCCCGCCGCCTGCACCAGCAGGCGGCCAGGACGTTCGAGCGATTGGGTGACCGTGTTGGCGTCGCCCGGACGCTCCACCAACTGGGGAACGTGGCCTATCAGCAGGGAGACTATGCCGAGGCTCGCCGCCAGTACGGGGTATCCATCGACATCGCGCAGCAACTGGGCGATCACGCTGGCGTCGCCTCGACGACCAGCCAGATGGGCATGTTGGCCTACCTTCATGGAAAAGTCAAGCAAGCCCGGCGGCTGTACGAAAAGAGCCTGGCGATTCGGAAAAAGATGGGCGACAGGAAGGGCATTGCCACGAACCTCCACCAACTGGGGGTGCTGGCTCAAGACCAGGGAGACAACCACGAGGCCCGCCGCCGGTTCAGGGAGTACCTGGACGTGGTGCAGCAACTGGGGGACTACGCCAGCATCGCCCAGACGCTTCACCAACTGGGGCGGCTGGCCGAAGAGGATGGCGACCTGGAGGAGGCGGAGCGGCTCTTCGCCGAGAGCCTGTTCAGGCTTGAGGCGCTCGACTCGCCGGATGCCCCGATCACCCGTCGCTCGCTGGAGCGGGTGCGGGGGCGGATGGCAGGGTAACCGGTCTTGCCTCCTTTTTCGCGCCCCGCCTCACTTGGGTGGGGCGTTTGTTTTGTCGGCTGTGAGTGGGGAGTGGTCGCCTTCAATGCGTCGCGCACGCGATACAGGGGTCGAAAGCCCGCACGACCCGTCCCACGGCGCGCTCCAGTTCCATGTCCACTCGCTCGGCGGTGACGTACCGCTCGGCCGCGACGCGCAGCGCCCGCTCGATCGCCAGCGTGTTGTGCACGGTCGGGATGATGAACTCTGCCTGGGCGATGAGGCCGTTCTCGATGCGGTAGTGGTGGATCAGCGGGCCGCGAGGCGCTTCGACCAGGCCATACCCCTCCCCATCGCGCGGGGTGTAGGGAACGTCCGTGTCCTCGTCGTCGAGCGGGTCCGCCAGGATCTCCATCGCCCGCTCCAGCGCGTAGACCAACTCGATGCCCCGGGCCAGGTCGAAGAGCATGATCGCGTGGGCTGGCTGTCCGAACGTTTCGTGGAAGCGGGCCAGGTACTCGTCGGCGCGCGGTGTGCCCATGCAGCGCGCCATGTTGATGCGGGCCAGGCTGTTGGCCCGGAGCACGTCCCCCTCGTAGCTGGTCTGGCCGGCGTAACTGGTTTCGCTCTTCTGAAAGGTGAGGTACGACCGAAAGTCGCGGGCGGGGAAGTCGTCGCGTACGACGCCGTCCGGGCACATCACCCGGATGATGTCCCCATAATAGTTCGGGCGGCAGTCGGTGACGGCGGCGATGTAGCAGGCCGGCGCATCGTCGCCCCAGGTACCGATGCGCTCCCCCATCGCCAGCGACATCTCCCAGTAGGTGTCGAAGAGGTCGCAGGCGACGGGCAACGCTTCTGCCAACTCCGCCCGCATCGCCGCGGCTGCCTCACGCCCGACGCCGCTCGTCATCCCGCCGACGACGGCTTTGATGGGGTGGATGAACTGTCCCCCCGCTACCGTGATCAGGTCGGTGCCCGCCTTCCGCACCTGGAGCGCCCGCGTCGCGGTCACGGCCCGGTGCTGCGCCGAGTCCGCTCCTTCAGTGAGTTGGAAGATGCTGGCGACGCCGAGGCGGTCCGGCATGGTAAAGATGAACAGCGAGGTGGCCTGGTTCTGGATGATCTGGCCGAGCAGCAACAGCTCGCGGATCTCGAGTGCCAGTGGGGGTGGTGTGACGCCGTAGGCATCCTCCAGCGCCTTGACGGCTGCGGTGTGGTGCGCCGTCGAGCAGACGCCACAGATGCGTGGCGTGATCACCGGCATCTGCTCGGCCGGTGCCCCCTGCACGAAATATTCAAAGCCGCGGAATTCCATCGCCTCGAAGCGGGCCGAGACGACGTCCCCGGCCTGCACGTCGATCACGACCTGGGCGTGCCCTTCGATCCGGCTGAGCGGAAACGTCAGCGTGGGCATCTCACAACACCTTCTCCTTCGGGCGGGGCGGCCGCCCGGGGCTGGCGTAATCGGAGAACTGGAACAAGAAGAGCGCCAGTTGCGGGGAGCGCAGCGTCGCTTCGACCTCCTCCGGTGGGATGTCGGTCATCGCCGCAAAGACGCGCTGGATGCTGGCGAACCACGTGCTCGATTCCTTTTCGATCAGCGCATCCGACGGCCCTCGGCAGCCCACGCATGGATGCCCGGCGCGGGGGCAGGGCGCTCGGCAGCCGCCCCGGGTCGACGAGCCGATGCACAGGTAGCCCTGGTTGATCAGGCAGACATCGGGCAGCACCTCTCCCCGCTGGAAGCCGATCAGGCGGGCGGGGCGCATGTCCTTGAGTTTCTTGCGGCCGCACTCCTGGCAGACGATCCGGCTGGTCTTGAAATCGGGAGGGTTGAAGAGCACAGCCATAAAGAGTTCGGGCGTCGGCGGGCAGCCAGGGAGGTAGCGGTCTACGGTCACGAATGCATCGATGGGCCGGCACCGGGGCAGCAAGCGTGGCACGTGACGCCGTCCCTCCTCGATCAGAAAGAGTTCACGCACCTCGTCCCGGTCGCCCAGGCTGGCCACGCCGCCGGAGATCGCGCACGTCCCGACGGCCACCACCTGGTGCGCGCGCCGGACCGCGCGGCGCAGGTTGTAGAGATCCTCGTCGGTGAGCACGCCGCCGCTCACCAGCAGCACGTCCACCTCCGGCACGTCGTAGGCCGAGATGACCAGCGGCATGTAGACCAGTTTATACCGATCCACCCACGCTTCGGCGTTGAGGAGCGACACCTCGCAACCCGCGCACCCCGAAAGCTGTAACACGGCAAATTGGTTCATCGCTTCACCCAGCCAGGTCGTGCTCGCGATCAGCGCCTGCGTCTCGTACCGGCGCGCCGGTGGCTTGCGTGTCGGCGCTCGTGTGGGGGCGGTACCGGTCTCGAGTGAATATGAGGGCAGAGAACACGCTGAACCCGTTGCCATTGTACCACGTGAACGAAGGGCTCGCAACCAGGTTGTGTGGCTCTCTGCCCCGAGTAGCTACCTTTCCCGAACCGGCTCCAGTTGCCATCGGTGACTGGAGCCGGTATAATACTTGTATGATAAAGATCGAACACGTTGAACTGCACCACGTCGACATGCCGCTGGTGCATCCCTTCGAGACCAGTTTCGAACGCGAGCTCACCCGCCCCTGCATCCTGGTGTCCGTCCACGCCGGCGGGCTCACCGGCTGGGGCGAGTGCCCCGTCGGCTCTGGGCCATGGTTCTCCAGCGAGACGATCGGGACCGGCTGGCACGTGCTGTGCGACTTTCTCATCCCGGCTGTGTTGGGCCAGGATGTGGCGTCGCCTGCCGACGTGGTGGCGCGCTTCCGGCGGGTGCGCGGTCATCCCATGGCCCGGGCCGGGCTGGAGAACGCGGTATGGAACCTGCTGGCGCTGGCGCAGGGGGTCTCAATGGCCAAGCTCCTGGGCGGCCAGCGGGACCGGGTGCCCGTTGGCGTGAGCGTCGGCATTGAGCCCACGTTGGAGATGCTGCTCGACCGGGTGGCCCAGTACGTCGCCGAGGGATACGGCCGCGTCAAGCTAAAGATCAAACCGGGCTGGGACGTGGGCGTGGTCCGCGCCGTCCGCAAGCGCTGGCCGGACCTGCCGCTGCAGGTGGACGCCAACTGTGCCTACACGCTGGCCGACGCACCACTCTTGCAGGAACTGGACCAGTTTGACCTTTTGCTGATCGAACAGCCGTTGCACCACGAAGACATCGTGGACCACGCCCAACTGCAGGCCCAACTCCGCACGCCACTGTGCCTGGACGAGTCCATCCGCTCGCCTGAGCATGCCCGCTGGGCGCTGGACATCGGTGCCTGCCGGGTGATCAACGTCAAGGTGGCGCGGGTGGGTGGCTTGACCGCCGCGCGGCAGATCCACGATCTGTGTGCCAGGCGGGGCGTGCCGGTGTGGTGCGGCGGCATGCTGGAGACGAACGTGGGGCGCGCGACAAACGTGGGCCTCGCCACGTTGCCCAACTTTTCGCTGCCCGGTGACATCTCCGCCTCGGCCCGTTACTACCAGGAGGACATCGCCGAGCCCAACTTTGTGCTCAACGACGACTCGACGCTGTCGGTGCCTGCCGGTCCGGGGCTGGGTGTGCGCGTCATCCCCGAACGGCTGGCCGCCGCCCGCCTGCGGCACCTGGCCCAGAGCGCCTAGTACTACAACCTCACTTGTGGACAACGAGCATCCTGAGCCGCTCGGCTGAGCGGCTCAGGATGACTTTTGCGAGGTGACTCACCAGATGACCGACGTGAAGCGTATCCTGGTTCTCACGGCTGACGCGGGTTTTGGACACCGCAGTGCCGCCGACGCCGTCGCGACCGCTCTGCAGGACTCCTATGGGGGTGCTGTCTCCGTCGAGATCGTCAACCCGTTGGAGGGCAAGCGCGTTCCTGCCATCCTGCGAGATAGCCAGGCGGATTACGACAAGTTCGTGCGCGAAGCGCCCGGCCTGTACAAGCTTGGCTACCGGGCCAGCGATGCGTCGGTGCCGACGACGGTGGTGGAGAGCGCGCTGACGGTGATGCTCTTCGAGGCCATGCACGACATCGTCCGGCGGTATCAACCCGACGCCATCGTGACCACGTACCCGCTCTATCAGGCCCCGCTCGGCGCGGTCTACGCCATCAGCAGGCATCACGTCCCCTTGCTCACCGTCGTCACGGACCTGGCCACAGTCCACAGGCTGTGGTTCCACGAGGCCGCCGATCTCTGTCTGGTGCCCACGCGAAAAGTGCGCGACCTGGCGTTAAAGTACGGCCTCCCTGCGCACAAGGTTCACGTGACCGGGATACCGGTCCGCCCGGCCCTGGCGTCTCGGGTCCGGGACCCTGCCGCCATCCGTGCCGGGCTGGGCTGGCGGGCCGACCTGACGACGGTGCTGGCCGTGGGCAGCAGGCGGGTGGGGCATCTGCCCGACGTGCTGCGGGCGTTGAACCACTCGGGACTGCCGCTACAATTGGCGGCCGTGGCGGGTGGGGATGACGAGTTGTATCACCACCTCCAGCACACCGAGTGGCACCTTCCGGCGCACCTGTACAACTTTGTGACGGACATGCCCACGCTGATGCACGCTGCCGATTGCATCATCTGCAAGGCGGGTGGGCTGATCGTCTCCGAGGCGCTGGCGTGCGGCCTGCCATTGCTGCTGATCGACGTCCTCCCCGGCCAGGAGACCGGCAACGCTGAGTACGTGGTCGAGGGCGGCGCGGGTGAGTGGGCCGAGAGCGGAATCGCTGCGTTGGAGGTCATGTGCCACTGGCTCGATCGGGACGGCGCGCTGCTGGCCGAGCGGGCCCGAAATGCTCACCGCCTGGGACGCCCCCACGCGGCCCACGACGTGGCCAAGCGAGTCTGGGCAGCGGCCGAGCGCGGCCCTGCTTCCAGGGCCGGTCCAGGGGCCCTGATGCGGTCCAGGCTGATCAATCTGCTCAGCCACAACGGCATTCCGTGGAAGGAAAAGGAGGCAGAGAGTACCGCAGACTACCACGGATAGGGAAATACACGATAAAAGGGAGAAATGGACTGCCTATCGTCTATTGCTCTATCCGTGGTAATCTGTTCTGGAAAGGAGCCAACATGCCCAAACGTCTAATCGTCATCGGGGGAGTCGCGGCGGGGATGAGCGCTGCCGCCAAAGCAAAACGCGTCGACCGCGAGATGGAGGCCATCGTCTATGAGAAGGGGCCGTACATCTCGTACGGAGCCTGCGGGATGCCCTACTTTATCGCCGGCGACGTCGCCGACTATCGCGACCTCCTCGCGCGCACGCCGGAGCAGATGGCGAAACAGGGCGTCGAGGTGCACGTCCGCCACGAGGTGACGGCGATTGACCCGGGCGCGCGGACGGTGACCGTGCGCGACCTGGACGGGGAGCGCGAGTTCACGGTAGGGTACGACCGGCTCGTCGTCGCCACCGGCGCGCGCCCGGTTCGGCCTCCCCTGCCCGGCTTCGACCTCGATGGGGTTTTCGTGCTGCGCGCGCTGGACGAGGGACGAGCCGTCCAGCGCTTCGTCGCCGAGCGCCGTCCCCGGCGCGCCCTCATCCTCGGCGGTGGCTACGTCGGCGTCGAGATGGCGGAGACCTTCCGGCGGCTGGGGCTCGACGTCAAGATGGTGATCCGCTCCGGCCAGGTGATGCGCACCGCGCTCGACGACGACGTGCGGGCGGTGGTCGAGGAAGAGCTGGCGCGCCACGATGTCGAGGTGGTGACGGGCAGGCCCGTCGCCTTCGAGGGCAACGGCCGGGTGCAGGCCGTCGTCGTTGAGGGGGCGGATGAGGGCGACCGCTATCCGTGCGACGTGGCGCTGGTGGGGATCGGCGTGCGGCCCGAGGTCGCGCTCGCCCGGTCGGCGGGAGTGGCGCTGGGTGCGACGGGCGCTATCGCGACCGACAGCCACATGCGCACCAACCTGCCCGGCGTGTACGCGGCAGGTGATTGCGCCGAGGCGTTCCACCTGGTGGCCGCCGAACCGGCTTACATCCCGCTGGGCAGCACCGCCAACAAGCAGGGGCGCGCGGCGGGGACGAACGCCGCCGGGGGCGAGGCGACGTTTGGCGGCGTCGTGGGCACGATGGTCGTCCGGGCGTTCGATCTGGCGGTGGCGCGCACCGGCCTCACCGCGAGCCATGCGCAGGCCCTGGGGTATGCGGTCCGAGCGCCGATGATCGAGGCGCTGGACGCGACGCACTATTTCCCAGGCGTAGCGCCCATCCACGTCAAGCTGGTCGTGGACGACGAGACCGGCCGGCTGCTGGGGGGGCAGATTGCCGGGCGGCGCGGCGTGGCCAAGCGCATCGACGTGCTTGCGACGGCGCTTCACCATCGGCTGACCGTCGCCGACCTGCAGCGGCTGGACTTGAGCTACGCGCCGCCCTTCGCCCCGGTGTGGGATCCGATCCTGGTGGCGGCCAACGTGGCGGCCAGGTAATTTGGCCTTATCCCCAATCTGTAGTACTATTCAGCGTTGCAACCGTTGCGAAAGGGGGACATTATGGATTTCTCCGACTTTGCCGCCATACCCGTCGTGGACGGTCACATCCACTTTCCCCACCCCGGGCTGATGGGCGACTTTGTCGCGGTGATGGAGCACATTGGGCTGGCCCGGGCCAACCTCGTCGGCATCCCCGACCTCCAGACGATCAACCAGAACCCTGCGTTGATCCATTTCAAGGCCCACCATCCGCAGCGGGTCTACGTCTGCGGCGCGCTCGACTACACCCCGGTCTGGACCGGCCCGGTCTGGGCCGACCCGGCCCGCGCACCGCAGGCGCTCGCGGACCAGATCGCGGCGCTCAGGGCGATCGGCTTTGACGGGCTCAAGCTGGTCGAGGGCAAGCCGATGGTGCGCAAGCTGCTCGGCATCCCGTTCGACGGCCCCGAGTACGCCGGGATGTGGGCCGCGCTCGAGGAGCAGGGCTTCCCGATCGTCTTCCACGTCGCGGACCCTGAAGAGTTCTGGGACGCCGAACGCTGTCCCGACTGGGCGCGCGCCCAGGGTTGGTTCTACGGCGACGGCACCTATCCCCTCAAAGAGGACCTCTACGCCGAGGTCGACCGCGTGCTCGATCGACATCCGGGCCTGCGGATCGCCTTTGCCCACTTTTACTTTCTCTCGGCCGACCTGGCGCGGGCGGGCGCGTTCCTCGACGCCCACCCGCGCGTCTCCATCGACCTGACGCCGGGGGTGGAGATGTACCTCAACTTTGCCCGGGACCTCGACGCCGCCCGCGATTTCTTCGTCAGGTACGCGGACCGGCTGGTGTACGGCACCGACATCGGCGCCAGCGCCGTCCAGCACGATCCCTCGCAGGGGCTGGACCGGGCCGAGTCGCTGGGCCGGGCCTGGGTCGTGCGGCGCTTCCTGGAGACCGACGGGCCGTTCGCCGCGCCGGAGGGGGTGGGACATTGGCTGGGGATGGACGCCGAGGCGTTCCACGGCATCGCGCTGCCGCCCGGCGTACTGACCAAGATCTACCACGCCAATTTCGAGCGCGTGTTCGGCCCCGCGCCCGCGCCCATGAACCGCGACGCCGCGTTGGCGGAGCTGGAGCGGTTGGCGGCGGTGATCGACGCGCGGGCGGACGGGGGGCCGGTCGACAGCCCGGCGCGCCAGGTGGCTCGGCGACTGGCGGCGCTGGCCGACAAAGGAGAAAGATAACCATGGCACAAACCACACACACCACTGCCGGACTCGCACCCGTCCGGCTGAGCGCGGGGTACAAGGTCATCTGGGGCATCGCCTCGCTCGGCACCTCGCTGATCTCTGGCATCTACGCCGCGCTCCTGCCCATCTTTTACCAGGACTACCTGGGCCTGCAGGCGCGCTGGATCGGGATCGCGTCGGTGATCTATGCCGTGTGGAACGCCGTCAACGACCCGCTGTTCGGCTACGTCACCGACAGCACGCGCTCCAGGCTGGGCCGGCGCATCCCCTACATGCGGTACACGGCCCCCTTCCTGGCGCTGACGTTCATCCTCGTCTGGTTCGCACCGGCCCGGACGGGGCAACAATCGCTCTTCTGGTGGATGCTGGTGACGATGCTCCTGTACGACACCGCGTACACCATCATCGGCCTGGTCTACTCGGCCCTGCTGCCCGAGGTGACCGAGTCGGACGCCGAGCGGAACGGGCTGCAGATCTCGTCCTCGCTGTTTGGATTGCTCGGCACGCTCCTGGGGTTCATCATCCCCGACGTGTTCCGGCCCAAGGCGGGCACGTCCCCCTCCTTCCTGCCGCTACAGGTCTCCATGATCGTCGTCGGCGTGATCTGCGCGGTTCTGATCGTCATCACGACGCTCAAGGTCAAAGAACGGCCCGAGTTCCACCTGGTCGACAAGCCGCTCAAGCTGGGAGAGGCGCTCAAGTACACGTTCACGAGCAGGTCGTTCCTGATCCTGGTGGCCGCGAACTTTATGTCCATCCTGATGCAGGCGCTGATCCTGGGCGCGCTCTTTTACCTGGCCGACTATGTGCTCCAGATGAACGCGATGATCCCGCTGGCGTGCGTGTTCGTCCCGCTGATCGTCGGCGTGCCCGTGACTACCCTGATCCGCCGCCGCCTGGGCGTCGTCGGGGCGCAACAGCTCCTCCTCACGATCGCCGGGATCGCGCTCGTGCTCCTCGCCGTCGTGCCGACGCCCCTGGTCCTCGTCTGCCTGGCGCTGGCCGGATTCGGCCTGTCGGGACCGCAGACGCTGACCAACGTGCTCTTTGCGCAGGTCGCCGACGAGGACGAGCTGCGCTCCGGCGTGCGGCGCGAGGGCGTGTTCTTCGGGGTCAATGCGCTCTTGACCAAGCCGGCCCAGTCGGTCGCGTTGGCGCTCTCGCCCTTCATCCTGGAGATCACCGACTTTGTCACGCGCGAGGCCAACCAGGGACAGATCTACCTGGATCAGCCCGCAGCCGCGCTCTTCGGCATCCGGTCGCTCGTCGGGCTCATCCCCGGCGTGGCGATGCTCCTGGGTGCGATCATCCTCATCTGGTTCCCGCTCCGGGGCGAGCATCTGGACCGGGTGCAGGAGGAGGTCCTGGCGCTTCACGCCAGGAAGCACGCGCAATTGCAGGCCGGCGGCTGACCAAAGCACCATGACCCACCCACCGATTGGCCGACAGATCGCGTTTCGCTACACCCGCGACCTGGCGACGACGGCCCGTTTCTACGAGGAGGTGCTGGGCCTGCTGCTGGCGCTCGACCATGGCACATAATCATCCCCTGGATCACGCGGCCGTTTCCGGCCCTGAAAACCCTGTCGCAGGTGCGTCGAAAGCGATCGCCACCCGTCCGTTCAAGGCCCAGTTGCCGATCATCTTTGTGGTCCGTACGACGGTCAACACGGCGGTCCGGCTCGTCTATCCGTTCCTGCCCAGCATCGCCCGCGGCCTGGGGATCTCGCTCGCCGCCGCCAGCCAGCTCGTCACGCTGCGCATGGTCGGGGGGATGGCCGCCCCCTTGCTTGGCCTCTTGGCGGACCGGTACGGCCGCCGCCGCGTGATGGAGGTGGCGCTGCTGCTGTTCGCGCTGGCCGGCCTGTTGCTGGCCGGGCTGGGCACGCTCGGTGCCGCAGCGGTCGCCTTCACGCTCTACGGCTTTGCCAAAGCGCTCTACGACCCGGCCGTCCACGCCTACCTGGGCGACGAGGTACCCTACGACGAGCGCGGGCGGGCCGTCGGCATCGTCGAACTCTCGTGGTCGAGCGCGTGGCTGCTCGGCGTCCCGGCCTCCGGCGTGTTGATCGAGCGCTTTGGCTGGCGCGCGCCGTGGGCCGCCCTGATCGTGCTGGGGCTCGCGGGCCTGGGGCTCACACGTGCCATCCTGCCGCCAGCCCACCGGGCGGCAGGACGCGAGCGTACCAGATCCCTGCTCGCCTCCGTGGTCGCCACCTGGCGCGACCTGCTGCGCCGCCGCTCCGTCCTGGTCCTCCTGGCGACGAGCTTTTTGCTCACGTCTGCGATCGAGATCCCGTTCATCGTGTACGGCGCGTGGCTCGAGACGGCGTTTGGGCTCAGCCTCAGCACGCTGGGCCTGGCGTCGACCGTCGTCGGGGTCGCCGAGGCCGCCGCCGAGTTTGGCACGGCCGTCATCACCGACCGCCTGGGCAAGAAGCGCAGCGTGCTCGTCGGCCTCCTCGGCCTGGCCGCCAGTCTGGTCGCCCTGCCGTGGCTGTCGCGCCTTGGGCTGGTGGCCGCGCTGGCCGGCGTGATGCTCATGCTGCTCAACTTTGAGTTTGGGATCGTCTCGCTCCTGCCGCTGGCGACGGAGCTCGCCCCCGAGTCCCGCGCGTCGCTGTTCTCCCTCACCGTCACGGCCTTTAGCCTCAGCCGGGTCATAGCCGCCCTCGTCGGCGGGTGGCTCTGGCAGTGGCAGAACATCGCGCTGCACGCAGGCGTGGGCGCCCTCTGCGCGCTCGTCGGGGCATTGCTGCTCGTGTGGGGGATGGTGGAGATCGGATCAGACCCTTAGGGTCTCTGTAGAAGCAAGGAGACCTGAAATGGACTTTGAACTTGCCATCGCCAACGCCACCGTGATCGACGGCACCGGCCGGCCCCGCTTCCGGGCTGACCTGGGCATCCAGCGCGGCAAGATCGCCGCCATCGCCACAGGCGAGCGCCTGTCCGGCCATCAGGCGCTCGACGCGGCTGGCCTGGTCGTCGCCCCGGGCTTTATCGACGTCCACTCCCACGCCGACTGGATCCTCCCCCTCCCCGACCACGACGAGATCCTGGCCCCGCTCCTCCTCCAGGGCGTCACCACGCTGGTGACCGGCAACTGCGGCTTCTCCCCCGCCCCGGCCACGGAGGATGCCGTCCCCTTGCTGGACGGCTACTCCGAGATGATGCGCGAGCGGGCCTTTCCCTACCGCTGGCGCTCCTTTGCCGAGTTCCTCGACGCCCTCGAACGGGATGGCCTGCTGCTCAACGCTGCCTTCCTGGTGGGCCACGGCGCGCTGCGCTACGCGGTGATGGGCGGTCGCGCCGACGGGGCGGCTCCTCCGGCCCCGGGCGAGATAGACGCCCTGTGCCGCCTCACCCGCCAGGCGCTGCGCGAGGGGACGTTCGGCCTGTCGGCCGGGCTGGCCTACGCTCCGGGGGTGTTCGCGCGCAACGAGGAACTGCTGCCCCTGCTCCAGGTCGTTGCTGAAGACGGCGGCGTCTTCACCGTCCACGGCCGGGCCTACACCTGGGTCTCTCCTTTCTACACGCCGATGATCCTGGGGACCCCCCACAACGTCCGCTCGACCCGCGAGCTGCTCGCGCTGGCCCGGCAGGCGGGCGTGCGGCTGCAGCTCTCGCACCTGATCTTTGTCGGTCGCCGTACCTGGCGCACCCACCGCACCGTCCTGCACGACGTCGAGCGGGCGGCCGCCGGCGGGCTGGACGTGGCCTTCGATGCCTTCCCCTACACCGTCGGCAACTCTACGATCAACGTCGTCTTTCCCGAATGGTTCCTCGACGGCTTCGATGAGAACATCGACGACCCGCGCGCGCTGCGGCGACTCAAGCGGGAGATGGATCTCCTGCGCATGACACTGGGGCTCGACTACCGGGACATCACGCTGCTGTGGGGCCGCGCGCCCGATCTGGCCGAACTGGAGGGGCTGGACTTTGGCGCGATCGCCCGCCGCCTGGGGCTGTCGGCGTTCGAGGCCTACGCCCACGTCGCCCGGGCGAGCAACGGCAAGGCGCGCGTCCTCCTGGGCACGTACTCCGGCGACGGCGGGCGGGAGGAGCCGTTGCGGGCGGCGCTGGCCCACCCGCTGTGCGCAGTTATGACCGACACGATCCTCACCCGCCGTGGCCGGCACAACCCGGCCTCCTTCGGCACCTTCCCCCGCGTGCTGGGCCGCTACAGCCGCGACCTGGGGCTCTTTCCGCTGGAGGAGGCGGTCCGCCGGATGACGTCGTTCCCGGCGGAGCGGATCGGGCTGGCGGACGTCGGCTGCGTCGCCGAGGGCGCGTGGGCCGACCTGGTCCTCTTCGATCCGGCGACGATCGCCGACAACACCACCCTCGACCGCCCCGACGCACCCCCGGCAGGCATCCGGGCGGTGCTGATCTCGGGGCAGGTCGTGGCACAGGACGGGCGGATCGTCGGTCGGGAGCGGTGGGGCCGGGTCTTGCGGGGGTGAGCGGGAGGTCAATCTCCCGCCGTCGTTTGCCCCACCCGCTTGCCTGTGCTACAATGACAAAAGCTGTGGTGCTTTGCGCGAGCCCGAGGCGATGGACACGGCGGTGGGGACCAAAGTGCATAGGAGAAAGGCCAGATGAAAGGACGTGTGAAGCGATTGCTGTTCTGGACGCCCAGAATTCTGTGTCTCGTGTTTGCCGTCTTCGTGAGCCTGTTTGCGCTCGACGTGTTCGGGGAAGGGTATGGCTTCTGGAACACGAGCCTGGCCTTTCTGATCCATCTGATCCCGACGGGTATCATTCTCGTCGTGCTCGCCATCTCCTGGCGTTGGGAGTGGGCGGGAGGAATCCTGTTCATCGCGCTGGGAACAGCATACATCGCCACGACGTGGGAAAGGTCCCGCTGGCCCGCTTACCTGGTGATCTCCGGACCACTGTTCCTGATCGGCGTTCTGTTCCTGGTCAACTGGCGGTGCAGGGCGGAGCTTGCGGGCCTGAGACCCTAAGGGTTTTCCGAAACCCTTAGGGTCTGTTCAGATACCGCCGGCTGGTGGTGATCGCCCCGTGGCCCCAGTGGCCCAGACGCTCGCCCCATTCGTTGATACTGTTGGCCAGCCGGTCGGAGATGGGCACGACTCTGTCTTTCGCACCCTTGCCCCGGATAACGAGGACGGTGCGCGTGCGGTTGCCGTTGTCAGCAGGTTGAGTGCCCGGTTGACCGTCCCAACTTAACTGAAACACGCCGGATATCGGCCGCTGATCTCTGATAAACGTGATGGACGCAAACATAAACCTGCCTCCCTCCAAACGCGCCAGCCCGTGGGTCTATTTCGCGCTGGCCTACGGAGTCTCCTGGCTCTTTTGGGTACCGGCTGCGCTTTGGGGCCGCGATGTCACCACGTTCCCGGTCATGCTGCTGCTCTATCTCGGCGGCGTCGGCCCGCCGCTCGCTGCCATCGTGCTCACCTACCTCACGCAGCGCCGGGCCGGCCGGCGTGACTTTTGGTGCCGGGCGGTCGACTTGAGGCGCATCGGCGCGGGGTGGTACGCCGGTATCCTGCTCACCTTCCCCACGCTGATCGGTCTCGCTGTCCTGCTTGACATCCTCACCGGTGGCGCTGTGCCACGGTTCGAGACCGCCGCGCGCTTCCTGTCCCGGCCGCTGGCGATCCTGCCCTTTGCCTTCTTCATGCTGATCTTTGGCCCGCTCCCCGAGGAACTCGGCTGGCGCGGATACGCGCTCGACCGGCTGCAGGCCAGGTGGGGCGCGCTCGCCTCCAGCCTCGTCCTCGGTGCGGCCTGGGCGCTGTGGCACCTGCCGCTCTTCTTCATCCGGGACACTTACCAGCATGGCCTGGGCCTGGGATCGCTCCGCTTCTGGCTGTTCTTCGCCGACCTGGTCCCCAAGTCCATCCTGTACACCTGGATCTATAACAACAACCGCCGCAGCACGCTGTCCGCCGTCCTGTTCCACTTTATGGGGAACTTGACCGGGGAGCTCTGCACGCTCCCCGAGCGGGCCGAACTCTACAAGGTCCTGTGGGTCGCCATCGCAGCGCTCGTCGTCATCGCCATCTGGGGGCCCGGGACGCTGGCCCGCCGCCGGACCAGCCCGGCCGCGGTCGACGAGATCCCGCCCCATGAGGGAGGAGACTGGTCATGAAAGCAGCGTTTGCCCTGCTCGTGGATACCACCGTCCACAACTTTATGCGCAGGTTGGCCGTTGATATAAACGAAAGATACCGCACGGGCTTCAAGGCCGCGGTGCTGCCCCCACACATCTCGCTGAAACAGCCGTTTCAGATCTCTGGCCTGGCCGCGGTGGAGGCGTATTTTGACCAACTGGCACAGAGCGTCGAGCCGTTTGAGATCACGTTGACCCACCTGGAGCTGCAGGTCGTGTCGCTTGACGATGGCGAACAAGGCGTCCTGTGGCTGGCGGTACGGGAGGATCACGCGCTGCGAAGTTTGCACCGGAGAATCAACCTGGAACTGGCCGAGCGGTTTGAGAACACCCAGGCCCCGTTCGATGGCCCGGCGTATCGGTTCCACGCCACGCTCGCCGTGGGTGGGCAACCCGTCGACGTCTATCGCCGGATCTATGCCGAGTATGGCCCCGTCCAGGCCAACCTGACGTACACGGCCCGCGAGCTGGCGATGTACTACATGGAGGATGACAGCCACGCGGCGGAAGGATTCGTCTACAAGATGTTGCCGCTGGGTAAGGGAGAAGGGACGGATAAGTCTCAGGTTTCAGGTCTCAGGTTGACCGCCCTAACCTGAAACTCTGAAACATGAAACCTGAAACACCGACGTGGACAATGACCCAGCGAGACCGATATAACAGCTTTTCCGAGCTGGCCCGGGACGCGCGCGAGGGCCACGACTACCGGCGGCTGGCCGAGCGGCGCGGGTCCGGCGTCGCGATCATCGCGCCGCACGGGGGCGGCATCGAGCCCGGCACGTCCGAGATTGCCGCGGCGCTGGCAGGTCGCGAGTTCGCCCTGTATTGCTTCGAGGGCCTGCGCCCCAGCGGCAACGACGAGCTGCACGTCACGAGCCATTGCTTTGACGACCCCGCCTGCGTCCAGCTCGTCGAGGATGCTCACGTCATCCTCGCCGTCCACGGATGCGCGGGTGAGCACCAGGCCGTCTACGTCGGTGGGCTCGACCGTGACCTGCAGGCGCGGCTGATCGAGGCGCTCCGGCGGGCTGGATTCGACGCCAGGCCCGGGGCCAGCGACCGCGCGGGGTGCTACACCAGCAACATCTGCAACCGGGGGAGCACCGGCCGGGGCGTACAACTCGAGCTCACCAGGGGCTTGCGCCTGGGGATGTTCAAAGGGTTCAAATGGCACGAACGGCAGATCACGACGCCGGTGTTCGAGCGGTTCGTCGCCACGGTCAGAGATGGCCTGACCGGCACGGTCAGGGACGGCCTGACCAGCGTGATAGAAGACCGCCAATTTGCTACCGTCCAGCAGGGGGCAGGAGGCAGGAGGCGGGAGGCAGGCAGCAGGACATGGTCTATGAGCTGAAACCCGGTGAATACGAGATAGCGCGTCCCATATTTAAAGGGCTGCGATACAACCTCGCCATCTTTTCGGTGCTCGAGGGAAACACGCCTGGAAGCGTGTACGTCGATGACGTCGCCGATCCAAAGGCCGCGTTCGTCTGGGACAAGTCCAGGGACTCGGGGTTCTACCTGGAGGGGTACGCGCGTAACGCCGGGTTCAACGCGTCGTTGAACCGGTTGATCCTCGAGCGGCTCTATCCGGAGGCGCAGGCCCTTCCCGGCGTGCTCGACTTTACGCTGCACTATTTCCCCGAGATCTGGGAGGATCAGTTCGGGGTCGTGCTGAAGGACACGAACCCGATGAAAAACTGGCGCAAGTTCTACGCCTTCCGCCAGCTCCAGGTCGACTGGACAAGGTTGGTTCCCCCTGGTTTCGCCCTGCGACCCGTCGACGGGGAACTCCTGGCCAGGACCGGCCTGACGAACGTCGATCGGCTCGCCCACTGGGCCCAGGATTCCTGGAGTTCGCTGGACGATTTCCAGAGAAGAGGGTTCGGCTTTTGCCTGGTGCACGGGGACGACGTCGCCAGTTGGTGCATGGCGGATTACGCCAGCGGGGACCAGTGCGAGATTGGCATCCACACCGACGAGCGATACCGGCGGCGGGGATTTGCGACGCTCACCGCGGCCGCCACCGTTGAGCATTGCATATCGAACGGCATTCCCCACATCGGCTGGCATTGCTGGGGGACGAACCTGGCGTCTGCCGCCACCGCCGAGAAGGTCGGATTCGAGAAGGGGCTCGATTACCCGGTGTATCACGCCTGGTTCAACGCGTTTGACAACTGCCTCGTCCACGGTGGCTACGATCTCGGCCGCAAAAAGTTCAGGCAATCCGCCGAGTGGTACGAGAGGGCGTTCCAGATGGCGGACGTCAGCGAGAAGGCCGCGCTCGAATCCCATTGGTTCTCCGACGCCGGAGATAAGGCGGGGTGCTACTACAACGCCGCCTGTGCCTGGGCGCTGGCCGGCGAAAGCGAGGCCGCGATCAGGAATCTCAACCGGGCGATCGACAGTGGCTGGACGGACGCCGAGCACCTGAGGACGGACGAGGATCTGGAGAGCCTGCACGGGACGCAGAGCTGGGAGGACTTATGGAGAGGCTTGCGTAAAGGGGGAGTTTCAAGTTTCAGGTTAAGTCTCAGGTTGGTGGTCCTAACCTGAAACCCTGAAACCTGAAACCTGAAACAACAACATGGGGAGAGCTATGGACGAGAAATTTGACCTGCTACTGATCGGAGGTACGGTCGTCACCGGAGAGGGGATGCGCCGGGCGGACGTGGGGGTGCGGGGGGAGGTGGTCACGGCCGTGGAGGCCGGGCTACCCCGCGAGCGTGCCCGCGAGGTGGTGGACATCACCGGCAGGTACGTGTTCCCCGGCGTGATCGACGTCCACGTCCACCCCGTCTACCTGGACACTGTCGAGGACTGCTCGCGCGTCGCCGCCTACGGGGGCACGACGACGCTGTTGCACTTTGTGTACGCCCGGCCCGGCGACAGCCTGGTCCAGAAGGTCGAGGAGATGCTCGCGGATGGCCTGGCGCACTCGCTCCTCGACTTTTGCCTGCACGGCGGGATGTTCGAGGCTCCCCGGCAGGTCCCCGAGATCCCGCGCGTGATGGAGATGGGCGTGCGTACATGTAAGTTCTTCCTCACCTACCTCAAACAGGGGTGGTACACGGACGACTATCAACTGATCAAGGCCATGGACATGCTGGCGGAGCGAGGCGGGATGGCCATGGTCCACGCCGAGAACGGCGGCGGCATCGATTACCTGGAGGACAAGTACCTCAAGGGCCCCGCCGCGTCGGCCAGGTACTTTAATGCCTCCCGCCCCGCGGCACTGGAGGAGGAGGCCGTCTTCCGGGCCATCTCGCTGGCGGAGGTCGTCGATTGCCCCTTGTACGTCCCGCACGTCACCGCCGCCCGCGCGCTGCGGCCCATCCGTCGCGCCCAGGCGGAGGGACGGCGGGTGTTTGCCGAGACCTGCCCCCAGTATCTGACGCTGACGCAGGACGTCATTGAGGAGCGGGGGGCACTGGCCAAGATCGGGCCGCCGATCCGCACCGCCAGCGACCGGGCCGCGCTGTGGGAGGCGCTGCGCGACGGCACGCTCCAGACGGTCGCCTCTGACCACGCGCCCAAGCACAAGGACGTCGCCGGCGATTTCCTCGAACAGCCCTTCGGTTCCCCCCAGGTCGAGACGCTCCTGCCGCTCACCTACGACGGCGGCGTCAACCGGGGACACATCAGCCTGGTGCGGCTGGTGCAGGTGCTGTGCGAGAACCCGGCCCGCATCTTTGGGCTGTACCCCAAGAAGGGCACGGTCGCCGTCGGCTCCGACGCCGACCTGGTCGTCTTCGACCCGGCCCGCCCGTTCACCATCCGCGCCGAAAACCAGCACACCAACGCCCGCTACACGCTCTACGAGGGCCGCACCGTCCTGGGCTGGCCAGAGATGTCCTTCCAGCGCGGGCGACGTGTCCTGTGGGAGGGGCAGATCGTCGCTGGGCCGGGGCAGGGAGAGTTCCTGCCCACATTGGAGTCGCAGGCAGCACCGCTAGCGCCGTGAGGGGCGGGCCAAGTCTCAGGTTGGCGGTTGACACGGATCGGCAGGATTAAGACGGATCAGGATGGTTCCAGGTTTCAGGCTTCATGTCTCAGGTTGCCCCTCCTGACCTGAAACCCTGAAACCTGAAACCTGAAACACCAAACGAACAGGAGCCTACTGTGCCAACCAAATTGCTTACGGGAAACGAAGCCCTGGTGTGGGGTGCCCTGCGGGCTGGGGTGAAGGTCGTCACCGGCTATCCGGGCACGCCGTCGTCGGGGGCGATCGGCAGCCTCCTGCGGATGGACCTGGACGACGGCCGGCACGTCGAATGGTCCACCAACGAAAAGGTGGCGTTTGAGATCGCGGCCGGCGCTGCGTGGGCCGGCCAGCGGGCGCTGTGCACGATGAAGATGTCGGGCCTGAACGTCGCCTACGACTCCGTGATCTCCATCGCCTACTCGGGCTGCAACGGCGGGCTGGTGATCTACGTGGCTGACGATCCGGGCGTCAGCGCCGGCATGGCGGAGCAGGACTCGCGCGGCTTTGCGCTGATGTCCGACCTGCCCATGCTGGAGCCCGCTTCCGTCGCGGAGACGTACCGGCTCGTCCAGGTCGCGTTCGAGTTATCCGAGCGGACGGGGACCCCGGTCTTTGTGCGGCTCGTGACCGCGATCTCGAATTCCCACGCGCCGGTCGCCGTCGAGGAGCCGGTCCCTCCCCCGGAGCGCGAGCCGATCCTCGACCGGGACATCACCAGGTACACCAAAGCCGGGGCCGCCATCTCCATGGCACAGCACCGCGACCTCATCGCCCGCCTGGAGCGCGCCGGCGACGTGATCCGGGAGATGGGGCTCAACCAACTCCAACTCGCCCACCCCGACACGCCGGGGGAGCAGCCACGCAACACGCAACACGCCACACGGAACACGCAACACGCCACACGGAACACGCAACACGCCACACGCAACCCGCAACCCGCCACACGCCTGGGCGTCATCGCCTCCGGCGTGGTCGCTTCCTACCTGGACGAGGGGTTCGAGATCGCGACCCGGTTCGGGCTCGATCCGGATTCGGTCTCCGTCCTGCGCATCGTCGCGACGAACCCGTTCCCCGCCGCGGAGGTGCGGGAGCTCCTGCGCCACTGCGACACGATCCTGGTCCTGGAGGAGCTGGAGCCCCACATTGAGCGGGGCGTCATCGTCGAGGCGCACCGGCTCGGCTTTGAGGGGCGGATCGTCGGCAAGCTGGACGGCCCTCGACCGTCCGCGGTCGGCCTGCACAGGGTTGGCGAGTATGGCGTGGCCCAGGTCGTGCACGGCGTCGGTGAGGCGCTGGGCCTGCCCATCCCCGAGGATCTCTTCCAGGGGAACGACGCGGCGGAGCAACTGGCCGCCCGGCGGCCGATCACCGTCTGCGCCGGCTGCCCCCATCGGGGGACCTACATGGCGATCAACCAGGCCATCCGGAAGCTGAGGCTCAAGAAGGACGAGGTGATGGTGACGGGCGACATCGGCTGCACGATCCTGGGGATGAACCCACCGTTCCACACCGTTTGGAACGAGGTTGCGATGGGCGCCAGCGTCAGCCTGGCCCAGGGGTACGTCCACGCTGGCGTCGAGACGCCCGTCATCGCCACCATCGGCGACTCGACCTTTTTCCACGCCGGCATCCCGGGCCTGGTCAACGCCGTCCAGCACCAGGTTCCGCTGACGCTGATCATCATGGACAATGGCTGGACCGCCATGACGGGGATGCAGATCAACCCCGGCACGGCCGAGCCGTTCCAGCCACCCGGCGGCCGCAGCGTGGACATCGCGCGGCTCGTCCCGGCGCTGGGGGTGGAGCACTTTTTCGTCATCGATCCCTTCGACCTGGACGCGTCCGCGGCGACGATCCAGCAGGCACTGGCGCTGCCCGGCGTCAAGGTCGTCCTCTCGCGCCGGGAATGCGCCATCCAGGCGCAGCGTCGCGGGCTCAAGGCAGGCCAGGTCCGCGTGATCCCCGAGAACTGCAATCTGTGCAAGCTGTGTATCACGCGCACCGGTTGCCCGGCGATCACTCTCGGCGAGGATACGGTCCTCATCGACCCCGCCTTGTGCTACGGCTGCACCCTCTGCGCCCAGGTCTGCAACCGCGCAGCCATCGAGAAAGAGGCCGTCCCATGAACCACGCACCACGCACCACGCACCACGAAACACGGAACACGCAACACGGAACACGAAACACGCCTCACGCTTCACGTTTCACGTTTTACGACGTTTTCCTCGTCGGCGTCGGCGGTCAGGGCGTCCTCACCATCGGCGACGTGATCACCGAGGCGGCGCTGCGCCAGGGGATTCCGGCCAATTTCTACCCGACGAAGGGCATGGCCCAGCGGGGCGGGTCCGTCAAGGCACGGGTCCGGCTGGGGCGGGAGACGACCGGGCCGAACATCCCCGACAAGGGGGCCGACCTGGTGATCGCGATGGAGGTCAGCGAGGCGCTCAAGGCGGTGCGCTTTGTCAAGCCCGGCGGCGACTTTCTCCTCTTTGGCCACGTCTGGCCGCCGACGGCCTGTATGCTCGGCCAGGCGTCCTATCCCTCACTTGAGCAGGTGCTCGAGCAGGTGCAGAGGGCCGAGGCTGTGGTCCACTACCTGCCTCCCGAGAGCCTGCCGCTGTACGAGGGCGCGCCCGTCCCGGCCAACGTCTTTGTCCTCGGCGCCGCCGTTGGCCGCACCGGGCTGGGGCAGGTGCTGGACCCCTCGGAGGTGGCGGCACTCGTGCAAACCCGATGGGCCAAAGGCGCCGATCGCAACGCCCGCGCGTTCCAGGCCGGGCTGGAAGCAATGATCAATGACCAATGACCAATGTCCAATGACCAATGACCAACGGACGAAGGCCAAACGTGAAACGAATGCCAGGAAACCTGAAACCTGAAACCTGAGACCTGAAACCCACTATGAGCATCAACAGTCTTTTTTATCCCCGAGCCGTCGCCGTCGTCGGCTCCACCTCCGAGGGCAAGCTGGGCTACGAGCTGATCCGGCAGATGCTGGACGGGGGATACCAGGAGGTCTTTGCGGTCAACCCGAGGGCGCAGGGGGCATTCTCTGCGCCAGGATACGATGCGGTGGCCGCGATCGAGTGGCCGGTGGACCTGGCGGTGATCGTCTCCCCTCCGGGAACGGTGCCGGCCGTGCTGGAGGACTGCGGGCGGGCGGGCGTCGGGGCGGCCGTGGTCATCACGGCGGGGTTCTCCGAGGTCGGGAACGTCGCGGGCGAGGAGGAGATCGTGCGCGTCGCCCGGCGACACTCCATCCGGTTCGTCGGCCCCAACTGCGCCGGCATCGTCAACACCCGCCATCATCTGTTCCCGACGCTGGAGACCCGGCCGCCCGCCGGTGGGGCGGCCGTCGTCGCCCAGAGCGGGGCTGTGGGGGGCGTCGTCCTGGCCTGGGCCGGGCAGTACGGGCTGGGCATATCCAAGTTCGTGAGCTATGGCAACCGGGCGGACCTGGACGAGATCGACTTTTTGCGCTACCTGGCTACCGACCCCGAGACCCAGGTCGTGGCGCTGTACATCGAGAGCGTGGCCGACGGGCGGGCTTTTCTGCAGGCGGTGCAGGAATGCGCGGCCCACAAGCCCGTCGTCGCCATCAAGGCCGGCCGCACCGGGTCGGGGCGGCGGGCGACGCTCTCGCACACCGGCTCGATGGCCGGTGCGGACGACGTCTACGACGCGGCGCTGCGGCAGTGTGGGGCCATCCGGGTCCACACCATCGAGGAGATGTTCGATCTGTGCAAGGGCTTTACGTCCGTGCCGTGCCCCAGGGGGCGCCGGGTCGCGATCGTGACCAACTCGGGCGGCCCTGGCGTGCTGGCCGCCGACCGGGCCGAGGAGGTGGGGCTTGAGGTGGTCGAGCCCAGCCCGGCGGTGAAGGCGCGGCTGGCCGAGTTCCTGCCCCCGCATTGCGCGTTCAGGAACCCGATCGACCTGACCGTCGAGGGGACCGAGGAGGGGTACCGGGAGACGCTGCTGGCCGTGCTGCAGGAGGTCGACGCGGCGCTGGCGCTGAACGTCGCCACGCCCTACCTGGACTCGGTGCCGCTGGCGCGAGGGGTATGCGACGCGGCGGAGCAGGCCGCAGGGCGGGGCGGCAAGCCGGTCGTCGCCAGCTTTCTCCCCGAGCGGATCGTCGCCGAGGGCGTCGCAATCCTGCAGGGGCGCGGCGTCCCCAACTTTAGCACCGGCGAGCGGGCCGTGACGGCGCTGGCGCGGATGGCGGACCATCAAGCCCAGCGGGCCAGCATCCGCCCGCTGCCGGAGATCCCCTGCGCAGAGGGGCGCTTGCCCAGCCGTAGCCAGGCTGAGATCGGCACCAGTCAGGCTGAGCTCGGCACCAGTCAGGCTGAGCCTGTCGAAGCCGGCCCCATCCTCGAGCCCGAGGCCATGGCCTGGCTCCGGGACGAGGGCATCCCGGTCCCACGGTTTCGCTTCGCGGCGACGCAGGCGGCGGCGGTACAGGGCTGCCGCGAGATCGGCTACCCGGTCGTGATAAAGGTCGTCTCGCCGGACATCGTGCACAAGTCGGACTGCGGCGGCGTGGTCCTGGACGTCCGCGACGACGCAGCCGCGCTGGCCGCGTTCGAGGCGATCGAGCGGGCTGCGGCGGGCAGGGACTTTCGGGGCGCCGTCATTTACCCGCTGATCGAGGGGGGCCTGGAGGTGCTGCTCGGGCTGTCGCGCGATCCCCAGTTCGGGCCCGTCGTCGCCTTCGGGCTGGGCGGCATCTACACCGAGATCTGGCGCGACGTCTCGCTGCGGGTGGCCCCCGTCGATCGCACCGAAGCCGAGGCGATGATCCGGGAGGTCAAGTCGCTCCCGCTGCTCGAGGGGGCCAGGGGGCAACCACCCCGTGACCTGGACACGCTGGCCAGCGTCCTGGTGAAATTCTCGCAGCTTCCCTTCCGCTATCCCGACGTCGGCGAGATCGACTTGAACCCGGTCTTCCTGTTCCCGAAGGGGCTGGTCGTGGGAGACGTGAGGGTAATACGTAACACGAAACACGAAACACGAAACACGTGATGCGTGTTGCGTATTGCGTAATGCGTACACAACCTTGCGAAGGTTGCGGGTAGCCGCCCTTGTGCAATCGCCCACGTAAGGCGAGGCTACCCGCAGGTTGAATGCTACCATCTAACCTTCGCAAGGTTGAATGTCAAAGGAGGTAACAATGAAGACATGCGTGAAATATCAGTGTGGGCTGGATGCGCTGCGGCCTTATACGCCGGGGACGCCGATCGAGGAGGTGCAGCGGGAGTATGGGTTGGAGGACGTGATCAAGCTGGCGTCCAACGAAAACCCGCTGGGCGCGTCGCCCAAGGCGTTGGCTGCGATCGAGCGGGCGCTTCCAGGCCTGAACTATTACCCGGACGGGCAGAGCTACTACCTGCGCCACGCGATTGCGGGCCACCTGGGGGTCCAGCCCGAGCAGGTGGCCGTCGGGAACGGGGCGGACGGCGTCATCGTGCAGATCTGCCTGGCCTACCTGGACGAGGACAGCGAGGTGATCGTCAGCCGCTCCTCCTTTCCCGTCTACGACATCTACACCCACGTCATGCGGGCGACGCTGATCAAGACGCCTTTGAAGGAGTACGGCCTGGACCTGGAGGCGATGGCGCGGGCGATCACGGATCGAACCAGGCTCGTCTTTGTCTGCAACCCCAACAACCCGACGGGGACGATCGTGACGGCGAGCGAGGTGGAGGGGTTCATGGGGGAGGTGCCCGATCACGTGCTGGTGGTCTTTGACGAGGCGTACCATGAGCTGGTCGATTCGGAGGAGTACCCGGACACGCTCAGGTACGTCCGGGAGGGGCGGGGGAATGTGATGGTGATGCGGACGTTTTCAAAGATCTATGGCATTGCCGGTATCCGCCTGGGGTACGCGATCGGTACGCCCGAGGTGCTCGCCCCGCTGAACCGGGTCAAGGAGCCGTTTGCCGTCAACTTGCTGGCCCAGGTCGCGGGTATCGCCGCGCTGGAGGACGAGGAATTTTTGATAAAGTCCGTGCAGGCCAACTGCGAGGGGCGGCTGTCCCTGTATCGCGAGTTTGGCCGGCTGGGACTGCGGTACCTCCAGAGTCACGCCAACTTTGTGCTGGTCGAGATCGGCCCACAGGCGACCCAGGTCCAGCAACGGCTTCTGGAGAAGGGTGTCATCGTCCGGTCCTGCATCTCCTACGACCTGCCCAATTGGCTCCGCATCACCGTCGGCAGCGAGGCCCAGAACGCGCGGTTGATCCGGGCGCTTGGGGAGATGGTGTAGAGGGAACGGGTCAACGGATGGGTCAACGGATGGAACAACGGATAAACGGATGAACGGATGAGCGAATCAGCGAATCAGCGAGTGAGCGAATGGACGAGCGTATGAGTGGGGATGGGAACGGCCTTGTGGCCGAGTTTATCGCCGGGATCGGCTGGGGAGAGTTGCCGCCGGTGGTACGGCGCAAGGCTCAGATGGCGCTGCTGGATACGTTGGGCGCGACGCTGGCCGGCACGATGACGCCGGTCAGCCGGGTCGCCGCCGGCTACGCGGTCGAGACCTGGCCCGGCACTGAGGCGACGATCCTGCGAGGTGGACGGCGGGCGTCGCTTCGCTCACTGGCGGTCGGGGCCGCCTTTGCGAACGGGTACGCCGCCAACGGGATCGACATCGACGACTGCGCGCGCTACACCAAGGGGCACCCGGGCGCGCAGATATTTCCCACGGCGCTGGCGCTGGCCGAGTCGCTGGGGTTGGGTGGCGCGGAGATGCTGACCGGCCTCGTCGTCGGCTACGAGGTGGCCCACCGCGCCGCCCGCATCTGGCACGCGACGCACGACGTCTACCAGGCGTGCGGGTCGTGGGGGTCGGTTGCCTGCGCGGCGGTGGCGGCCCACCTGATGGGACTGACCGTGGAGGAGACCACGCATGCGCTGGGGATCGCCGAGTATCACGCGCCCAACCTGCCGATGATGCGCGACATCGACCATCCGGCCATGGTCAAGCACGGGATCGGCTGGGGGGCGATGACGGGCATCGTCGCCGCCCAACTGGCGTCCCGCGGGTTCACGGGTATCCCGAGCCTCTTTGGTTTTGAAGAGCATCAGGATTGGGTGAGCGACGTTGGGCGGAATTACATCATGGTCGACGGCATCGCCTGGAAGCGGTACGCCTGCTGCGCCTGGGTGCACGCCGCGCTTAAAGGGGCCGGCCAACTGATGGAGGCGCACGGCTTTGCGGCGGAGGAAATCTCGCACGTCCGGGTGGAGATGTTCCACGAGGCGTTCTGCCTGGGGGCGAAACTCCCCACCACGACCGAGGAGGCCCAGTTCAACGTGGCCTGGCCGCTGGCGGCGCTGCTGGTGGACGGGGAGGTCGGGCCGGACCAGATGTTGGAGCATGCCTTCGGCAACCCGCGCATCCGGGCTCTGGCCGAGAGGATCGACGTGGTAGAGACGGAAGAACTGAACGAGCTGCACCGCCTGGCCGCGCGGGGTGATCCGCGGGGCCGGTACGCCAGCCGGGTGACGATCGATTTGCGGGATGGGAGAGCGTTACATTCGGGGCTGGTGGAGGGTGAGATCAACTATCCGCAACGGTGCTGGGATGAGCAGGGCTTGGGAAAAAAGTTCCGGTGGCTGGCCCGGCACGTGCTGGATGAGGCCCGCGTCGAAAGGATCATCGACATGGTGTGGCACTTTGAGGACGTCTCAAACGTGCGGGAGCTGACAGAACTACTGGCTTGACCTGACAGGTTTCACAGCCTACCTTTCGGCGTAGACATACTCCTGACCAGGTCGAGTCCAGCTCAAGACGACATCTTTGGAAACCTGTCAGGTCTTCTGACAATACCTACGAACCTGGCCTAGTTCACACACGGAGGAAGGACATGAAAGCAGTTCGTCTGGTTGAAATTGGAAAACCTTTGGAGATGCAAGAGATACCCGTGCCCAGCGTGGGGGAGCGGGACGTGCTCGTGCGGATCAAGGCCGCTGGCATCTGTCATTCGGACGCGCACTATCGAGCGGGGACCTCGCCGGTGGGGATGCTGCCCCAGACGTTGGGGCACGAGGTCGCCGGCGTCGTCGAGGAGGCCGGCTCGCAGGTCACTGACCTCAAGGTCGGCGACCGGGTGTGCCTGCACTACCTGTTGACCTGCGGTGACTGTTACTATTGCAGCCTGGGCAGCGAGCAATTCTGTCCCAGCGGTCGTATGATCGGCAAGCACTGCGACGGCGGCTACGCCGAGTACATCGCCGTGCCGGCCCGCAGCGCCGTGCCGCTGCCGGACGAAATCCCCTTCGAGCAGGGGGCGATTTTGATGTGTTCGTCTTCGACCTCGTTCCACGCGCTGCATAAGACGCGCCTGGCGGCCGGGGAGACGGTCGCGGTCTTTGGTGTGGGGGGATTAGGCATGTCGGCGATCCAGCTCGCACAGGCCATGGGCGCACTGGACGTCTACGCCGTGGACATTAGCCCGGACAAACTGCGGCTGGCCGAAAAGTATGGGGCGGTTCCTGTCAATGCTGCCGAGGGCGACCCCGTGGCTGAGCTGCGCCGGTTGACCGGTGGGAGAGGTGTGGACGTGGCGTTGGAGTTGATCGGGCTGCCGCTGACGATGCGGCAGGCCGTGCAATCGCTGGCCGTCTTTGGCCGCGCCGGACTGGTGGGGCTCACCGCCAAGCCCTTCGAGCTGTACTCCTACACAGAGCTCTTGGGGAGAGAGGCCGAGGTCATCGGATGTTCGGATCACCTGCTGCACGAGATGCCTTTGCTTCTGGAGTACGCCCGGCGCGGGCAGTTGGACCTCTCGGGCGTGGTCACGCGCACGGTGCCACTGGACGCCGGCGCCGTCAACGAGACGCTGGACGCGCTGGAACGGTTCGGTGGCGAGGTCCGTACCGTGATTACGCCCGAGGGCTGAGAACAATTGGCCGCACCGCCGTGAACTTTAGGCTGAGCTACGTCGAAGCCAGGCGGTGCTGGGTGGTCTCCCTCGTTGGATTCGTCCTCCCAGCACCGGCCCTTTCAGGCCGGTGCGATCCGCGCCGGACCTGCCTTCCGATGGGCCGCACCGCCGTGAACAGGCGGTGCTGGGTGTCTCCCTCACTGGATACGTCCTCCCAGCACCGGCTCTTTCAGGCCGGTGCGGCCTGCGTCAAATCCCCCATACCTTAAAATTATATCACGTCAGTAGAAATTGCTTGACAACGCCATTGAATTGTGGTACAATGCTGGTAACGTTACCGGTATTGATACCGGCAACGTTGCCACTTGCGAAGCAGAGTAGATGCAACTCATGAATCGCAACAAGACCACTACCACCATTCGAGATGTAGCCAAAGCGGCTGGCGTATCCGTTTCGACCGTATCCCGCGTGCTCAACGACAAGGATGACGTAGCGCCGGAGACCTATCGAAAAGTACAAACGGTCATAAAGGAACTGGGGTACGCCTCGAATCTGGCGGCCAAAAGCATGCGCAGTCGCAGCACGAACGTCATTGGGCTGATCATGCCTGACGTCGTGGACCCCTTCTCCATTCAGATAATAAAGGGGGTTAACCGGGCGATTGCGGAACTTGACTATGATCTCATCGTGTACACTGGCGGGGACATCAGGAAAGAGTCGTCTGCCGAACACGAGCGACGTTACGTTTCGCTACTCGGCAGCAGCATCACCGATGGCGTCATCGTCGTCACGCCTGCCGCGACCTCCTTCTCGACAGCTTCGCCAGTCGTAGTCATCGACCCTAACAATGTGACTCCTGCTTGTCCTGCCGTCATCGCTACCAACCGGGCCGGGGTTCTGGCGGCGATAGAGTATCTTACTAGCCTGGGGCACCGCCGGATCGGTTTCATCGGCGGTCGTCCCGAGTTGCAGAGCGCCGTCCGCCGTTTGCTCGGCTACACGGACGGCCTGCGGCAGGCGGGCATCCCCCTTGACCCGCACCTGATTCAGGCAGGCGACTATTCCAGGCAGACAGGGTTCGCCTGCGCTCAGAGGCTGCTGAACCTGCCTGATCCACCGACGGCCGTATTCGCGGCCAACGACCAATCCGCCATCGGCGCAATCCAGGCCATCCACCAGGCCGGATCTCGCGTCCCGGATGACGTGTCTGTGGTTGGATTCGACAACATTCCCGAGGCGTCCTACACCAATCCTGGTTTGACGACGATTGACCAGTCTATTGACAAGATGGGACGCGTAGCCACGGAGATGTTGCTCAGCCTGATCGACGGTGAATCCCTGGAGAGCAACGTGTACAAAGTCCCCACGCATCTCATCGTCAGGGACTCTTGCCGGGCTATCGCGGGCACACTCCATTGAACTAGGCAACCGATCGATTAGAGGGGAATAAGCGTGCAGACCTGTGCGCTCCCTCTCACAGACATTCGAGTCCAGCACTATGCAGGTTGGCTCTCGTTTATCCGCTCCGGTATCGTCGCCGGAAACGATATCAGGACAATTGCGTAAGGAGGTGATGAGGAATCTGAAACGAAACTTATCGCGTACAGGCCTTCACTCCCGCCTTAGCCTGTCAGCCCGACGGAAGCAAGACCTGTACCAAACCCTGTGTGGAGCAGAACTCTAGGCTCCACGCGGGGCAGTCTACCAGACGATGTACACAAAGTCAAGCTACACAAAGCCAGTCACACATGAGTAAGGAGGGAAAAGAGCAATGCGTAAGTCAATCCTATTCACGTTGAGTCTATTGATGGTTTCGAGCCTAATGGCCGCCTGTGCAGCGCCGGCGCCCGAGGTCATCACGGAAGAGGTGGAGGTCACGCGCATCGTCGAGGTCGCAGGGACCCCGGTGGTCGAGGAGATCGTCGTGACGGCCACGCCTGCCCCTGTGGTAAAGGAAGAAGCGCCCGCTGTGCTTGGCACCTTCCCCAGAAGCGAGACGCTGATCGTCAGGCAGCTCACCGGGCGTGTCGGTACACCCGACAACTTCAACCATTGGGTTGGCTGGAAATGGCAAGACCGCGGCATGCAGAACCTGGCTGACGAGCCGCTCTGGTCGGTCGACTTCGCCACGGGCGACATCATCAACGGCTCAGCGGATGCGGACCCGACGTACAACGCAGACTTCACTGAATGCACAGTCACGCTGCGCCAGGGCGTCGCCTGGAATGACGGCGAGCCCTTCACCGCTGCCGATGTGGTCTTTACGGTCGAGACCCTGATGGAGTATGAGGGCTTCAACGCCCATTCCTACTTTGCGGATAACGTCGCCTCTGTGACTGCTGTGGATGATTACACGGTCAAGTTTGAGCTGACGCAGCCCAACTCCCGCTTCCACACCACCTTCCTCGACCGCTGGGGCTGCACCAGGATCATGCCCAAGCACATCTTCGAGAAGGAAGAAGATCCGGTCCAGTTCACCGCCAATCCGTATGTAGGCTGCGGTCCTTACAAACTGCACAGCTTTGATCCCCAGGGGTTCTGGACGGCCTGGGAAAGACGCGAAGATTGGGACAAGAGCCCGACCGGGATCATGTATGGCGAGCCTCAGCCCAAGTACATCATCATCCAGGCTTTTGACACTGAAGGCGCTCAAATCCTGTCGCAATTGACGCATCAACTGGATGTGGCGGAACTCTCAGCCGATGGTCTCAAGGCGCTGTTGGCGCAGTCGGATACCTCCCGCGCCTACCAGCCCACCTTCCCCTACGTGGTCAACAACGACCCCTGCATCACCGGTATCCTCTTCAACACCGCCCGGCCGCCATTCGATAACGTCGATATCCGCTGGGCATTGGTGCTGGCGATCGATATAGTCGAGTACACGAGCATCGCCGTCGATTCCTCGGGCACCTTGAGCCCGGTGCACGTCCCGCACCTGGGCCCCTACCCCAGGGATTACATCGAGCCGATGCAAGACTGGCTGAAGGAATTCACCATCGATGTGGGCGATGGCGAGACCTTTGCGCCCTATGATCCCGATGCCCCCAAGCGCGTCGCAGACTACGCCAGGAGCCGTGGCTATGTCTTCCCCGATACGCCGGAATTTCTTGAAAAGGCTTTCGGACTGGGGTGGTACAAGTATGCCCCCGACATCGCCGAAAAGCTGCTGGTGAAGAATGGCTTCTCGAAGAATGCGGACGGGAAGTGGCTGCTGCCCGATGGCACCCCCTGGAAGATCAACTATTTGTCTGGCACTGTACTTACCAACCATGATGCGCGCAATGCCCTGGCTGCCGTGCAGCAGTGGAAGAAGTTCGGCATCGATGCCAATGTGCTTTCCATCGCGGATAATGATGGCATTCAGGCCACCGGCGACTTTGATGTGAGCGGCAACTGGCCTGCGCAGGAGCCCTGGGGTGCGGGGCCCGATCTGTATCGCGTGCTCGACAGATGGAACTCCGCCTATAAGAAGCCCCTTGGAGAGCGCACCCAGGGCATTTACTCGCGCTGGTCGAGTCCGGAGATGGACGCCATCATCAAGGAGCTGCGCGAGACGGATCCCTTCGATACCGAAGCCGTCGTCGCCGTGGGCACCAAGGGCCTCCAGGAAGCGGTCAAGAATATGCCCGGCGTCCCGACCTACGGATATATCGGCTTCGTCGGCTGGGACGAGTACTACTGGACCAACTGGCCTGGCAGCGAAAACGCCTACAATGAGCCTTATACACACTGGCCCAACTTTAAGTACTTTACTCCATTCCTGAAAGCCACCGGCAAATAGGTCCTGCGGTTGGTGGTACAATTATCCTGGGCGGGCGCCTCGCCCGCCCAGGATTCTTTTAGATAAGTGAGGTGGTCGCCGTGACATTCCTGAAACGATATCTCATCCCCCGTCTGATTCAATACGTTTTAGTAATTTGGCTGGGCATCACCGTTGTTTTCCTCATTCCCAGACTCACCCCGAGTGACCCTATCATGGCTATGATAGGTATGATGAGGGCGCGCGGTTCAACGTTGGAACCGGGCGCGATGGACGGCATCATCCACGACCTGACCGAGTTGTATGGCTTGGAGGGTTCCTGGCTCGATCAATACTGGGCTTTTTGGGGCAGGCTGTTCCGCGGTGATTTCGGCGTTTCCTTCTTCAATTTCCCCACACGCGTTAACCAGCTCATTGCCACCGCCATGCCCTGGACTTTGGGACTCTTGCTGACCACGACTGCCATCACGACGATATTCGGAAATATCATTGGCGGGTTAGCGGGTTACTATGCTCGGAAGGGTTGGTCGCGGACCCTGGATGCCGTCGCCATGGTGATCCGCCCGCTGCCCTATTACATCTTCGCCTTCGCATTGCTCCTGCTCTTTGCTTCTACGCTTGTCTTTCGCTGGTTCCCGATTACAGGCGGGGCGTCATTGGGAGCTCTACCCACCTTCACCTGGGGCTATATCAAAGATGTTCTCTGGCATTCGGCCTTGCCTGCCCTCTCGATGAGCGTCCTGGGAGGGGCAGTCGTGTTCCAAACGATGAAGCTGCTTGTACAGAACGTCAATGCGGAAAGTTTTGTCCAGTACGCCAAGCTGGGCGGTGTTACAGAAGACCGCATCGTGGGCAAGTACGTCATTCGCAACGCCTTACTGCCGCAAATCACCGGCCTGGCGCTTTCACTTGGGCAAATCTTCAGCGGGGCACTGATTACAGAAATCGTTTATGGTTACCCTGGCCTGGGAATGTTGCTTTATAACGCCATCGTCCGAGCAGATTACAACCTGATCATGGGGATCACCATCTTTTCTATCGTCGGTATCACAACGGCGATCTTAGTCGTCGACCTGACATATCCCTTGTTTGACCCGCGGGTGAGATATTATTAAGGAGGTCAGTCACGTGAAAGTCCTCAGAGATCTATTCGAAGATTATCGCTTCTGCTTCAGCTTCGGCGTACTTGTGATCATCCTGACCCTGGCCTTCCTGTCCAATTTTTCGCCTTATGACCCTACTTTATGGAATGTTGTCCCGAAAGATACGAAGCCGTCGGCTAAATACCTGCTCGGCACCGATTCGAACGGGCAGGATATCTTCTGGCAGGCCACTTATGCGGTGCGCAATTCCTTGATCATCTCCCTCATCGCCGCATTGGTTTCAAGGGTGATCGCCATCCTGGTTGGCATGGTCGCCGGATATAAAGGAGGCTCAACCGACCGGGTATTGATGTTTATCAGCGACAGCCTGCTGGTGATCCCACTCTTCCTGATTTTGGTGATGTTAGCCATGCTGGTGCGACAGTTTATGAACCTGGTTATTTTGGGGTTGTTGCTGTCCATCTTCGGCTGGGCATGGGACGCGCGCCTGATCCGCTCGGTGATCTTGAGCCTGCGTGAGCGAGAGTTCACTCAGACTGCTATCCTTTCAGGTACGGGGACGGTCAAACTGGTATTGAACGAATACATGCCCTTTGCCACGCCGTTGATCTTTTCGACTTTGATCAATAATATATCATGGGCGATTGGGTTGGAGATGACGCTTGCCATCCTTGGATTGGTCAATCTCAACATTCCCACCCTGGGCACGATGCTGAATTGGGCGATCGTCTACCAGTCTATGTTTTTAGGACGCTGGTGGTGGGTCTTGACGCCGGTGGTCTTATCGATCTTCCTGTTTATTGCTCTCTACTGGCTCTCGGTCAGCATCAGCGAATACCTGGATCCGAGAACCCGCATCCAACGGGTCGGGACATAGTGAGGCAGCTATGAACACGCCGATACTCAGGACAGAAAAACTGAAAGCTTATTATGTGCTCGACCTGCACGGAACCCAAAAGGTGGTGAAAGCGGTCAACGAGGTTGACATCGAGATTCAGGAGAATGAAGTCTACGGGATCGCGGGCGAAAGCGGCTGTGGAAAGACGACGCTTCTGAAAACGCTCGTCGCCGCCATCGAGCCACCGTTGAGGCTGGTTGGAGGGAAAGTCTACTACCGCGTGATTGATTTCGAGGGGATCGAGATTGCTGCTATCGGTCCCCTTTCCCCGTCCGACGCTGAGGAGGACAGGTGGTGGACTGGTGGTGAGGTTGATGTCTCTTCTCTCACCCCAGAGACCAAGAGAAGGTTGCGCTGGGAGTACATTTCTTACGTTCCACAGGGCTCGATGAGCGTTCTCAATCCCGTGACCAAGGTGAAAGAGACCTACCGGGATTTTATCGGCAGCCACACGAGTGGCCAGATCGCCAAAGAGGAAGCCTTCGAGCTCGCCAAAGAACAAATTACAGAGTTGGGACTGCCGTCCAAGATATTGGATGCGTATCCACACCAGTTGTCGGGTGGGATGAGACAACGGGTTACGATCGCCCTGGCAGCGCTTCTCAAGCCCCGGATTATTGTCTGTGATGAACCAACCACAGCACTCGACGTCGTCGTCCAAAGGGGGGTCGTGCAGCTTTTAAAGGATGTTCAAGCGAAACTGAAAAACACGATCATCGTGGTGACCCACGATATGGGCATTCAGGCGAACATCGCCGACCGGGTCGGCATCATGTACGCCGGAAAGATCGTCGAGGAGTCGACGACCGAGACGATCTTTGGCAATCCGGCCCATCCATACACCAGGTACTTGATCGACTCGCTGCCGAGGTTTGGGGACAAGACGACGCGAGAGAGCGTGCCCGGAAGCCCGCCTTCTCTTGCAGACCTGCCCAGCGGTTGCCCCTTCCACCCCAGGTGCCCCTACGCCCTAGACATCTGTGTCCAACAGATGCCAGGCTTTACGAGACTGGAACCAAACCACAGAGTTGCCTGCTGGCTGGTCGGAGAAGGAAAAGATGGATAAACTTCTTGAAATCGATCATCTGACTAAAGTCTTTACCTTGGGGAGCATGCTCTCGAGGGTCAGGATAACGGCGGTGGACAATGTGTCCTTCTACATCAAACCCGCCGAGATCTTTGCCCTGGCCGGTGAGAGCGGATGTGGAAAAACGACTGCCGCCAGAATGATCCTGGGCTTTGAGGAGCCAACCTCGGGCGAGATCGTGCACAAGGGCAAGAGGGACGAAAAGTCGAAGGACAAAAAGGTCTGGTTCACAGAGGGCGTGCAGGCGATCTTCCAGGACCCGTTTGGGACGTTCAACCCGCTTCGAAAAGTCGAACGGTACTTCTTTGAGACGATCCGGAACTATGGGCTGGCGAGCGACGATGGAGAGGCAGTAGAACTGATCAAGGAGAAGCTGAATGCCGTAGGCCTCAACTATGAGGAATTCTCTGGCAGGTATCCGAGCGAGTTCTCTGGAGGGCAACTACAGAGGGTTTCCATAGCCAGGGCCTTGCTCACAGAGCCAACGCTCCTGATCGCGGATGAGCCCGTTTCGATGGTCGATGCTTCCTTGAGAATGTCAATCGTGAACCTGTTCAAGAAGCTCAAGGAGGAATCTGGCGTGAGTGTGCTGTACATTACACACGATCTGGCAACCGCCTACTATGTGAGCGATCGCATCGCCATCATGTTCAGAGGGCACATCGTCGAAATGGGGCCTGTAGAGGAAGTGTTGATGAACCCCAAACATTCATACACGAAACTTCTTCGAGAATCGGTCCCCGAGGCGGACCCCACCAAGCGCTGGTCCGAGAGGATCTCGCTCACAGAGTTGGAACACGAGGAATACCTGAGACAAGGCTGCAAATTCGCAGGAAGATGTCCTGGTGCAATGGATATATGCAAAAGCGAAGAGCCCAAGGATGTTTATGTTGGCAACGTGTTCGTCAAGTGTCACAAGTACACCGGGAACGGGGACACATGAATCCCAATCACACCCCCATATACAAAACCATACAAGATCGGGTGGACAACCTGGTTTCTCAAATGACATTGGCGGAAAAGATCTCGCAGATGGTCTTTGACGCCCCTGCCATCGAGCGCCTGGACATTCCCAAGTACAACTGGTGGAACGAGTGCCTGCACGGCGTGGGGCGGGCAGGCGTGGCCACCCTCTTTCCCCAGGCCATCGGGTTGGCCGCCACCTGGAACCCCGACCTGATGCACCGGATCGCGACGGCGACCTCTGACGAGGCCCGGGCCAAGCACCACGAAGCGGCCCGGCGCGGCATCCGGGAAATCTATACCGGCTTGACCTTTTGGTCGCCGAACGTCAACATCTTTCGCGACCCCCGTTGGGGACGGGGCCAGGAAACCTACGGGGAAGATCCCTACCTCACGGCCTCGATGGGCGTGCCCTTTATCAAGGGACTCCAGGGGGACGATCCGCGCTATCTCAAGGTGGTCGCCACCCCCAAGCATTACGCCGTGCACAGCGGGCCAGAGTCTGACCGCCATCACTTTGACGCGCGGGTGGGCGAGCAAGATCTGTGGGAGACCTACCTCCCTGCCTTCGAGGCCTGCGTCAGAGAAGCCAAGGCCGCCTCTGTGATGGGCGCCTACAACCGGGTCAATGGCGAGCCCTGCTGTGCCAGCCCGACGTTGCTGGAGAAAATCCTGCGCCAGGAGTGGGGGTTCGATGGGTACGTGGTTTCCGACTGTGGCGCGATCCTCGACATCTATGCGCATCACAAGGTGGTCAGAACGGCGGAAGAGGCCGCCGCCCTGGCTGTCCAGAACGGCTGTGAACTCAACTGCGGCGAGGTGTACCCAGCCTTGCTCGATGCCGTCAAACAAGGCCTCATCTCCGAACGCGCCATCGACCGCGCCGTCACACGGCTTTTCACCGCCCGCTTCCGCTTGGGGATGTTTGACCCGCCCGAGCAGGTCCCCTATGCCCAGATTCCTTACGCGGTCATCGACTCCCCGGAACATCGCGCCCTGGCCCTGCGGGCGGCGCGGGAGTCGATCGTACTGCTCAAGAATGAAGGTAACCTGCTCCCGCTGCGCAAGGACGTCGCGTCGATCTCCGTCATCGGACCCAACGCCGACGACCTCCAGGTACTGCTGGGCAACTATAACGGCACACCGGCAGAGGCCGTCACCCCACTCGAAGGTATCCGCAAAAAGCTCTCTCCCTCCACGAGACTCTATTACGCGCAGGGCTGTGGCATCGCCGATGGCGTTCCGCCGCTGCACGTGATTCCGTCCGCCCACCTGCGCCCGGTCAACGCCAACGCAAATGAAAAGGGGCTGACGGCTGCCTATTACGACAATCACAGGTTCGAGGGGGAGCCTGTGGCCAGCCGGATTGACCGCGCCGTTGACTTTATCTGGAAAGACACCTCTCCGCTGACGGGACAGTGGGGGGATCGCTTTGCCGTGCGGTGGACCGGTTTTCTGGTTCCCCCCAAGAGTGGCACGTACAGACTCGGCGTCAACGGCTTCAGCGCGTACAGCCTCTACCTGGACGGCGAGCTCGTCGCACAATATAAGGGGATTCATCATCCCGTGCTTCAGACGAAAGAGGTTGAATTGGAGGCCGGCCGGCTCTACGACATTCAGCTTGACTATGTGAGCCGGGGCCTTGATCCTCAGGTCAGGCTCGTCTGGTCCGTTCCTGGCATCGATTATGCTGCCAAGGCGGTGGAGGTTGCCCAAAAGGCCGAGGTCGTCGTCGTCGTGATGGGACTTTCCCCCGCCCTGGAAGGGGAGGAGATGCCCGTCGACGTGGAGGGCTTTGCCGGTGGCGACCGCACCGACATCAGGCTGCCGCGGCCTCAAGAGGAGCTTCTTCGGCAAATCCACGCTCTGGGCAAGCCGGTGGTGCTGGTGTTGCTGAACGGCAGCGCGCTGGGGGTGAGCTGGGCGGCCGAACACGTCCCGGCGATTGTGGAAGCCTGGTACCCCGGACAGGCGGGGGGGGAGGCGCTCGCGGACGTTCTGTTCGGCGACTATAACCCTGCCGGACGGCTGCCGGTCACGTTCTACAGGTCGATGGAGGACCTGCCCCCCTTTGAGGACTACCGGATGGAGGGCCGCACCTATCGCTACTTCCGCGGCGAGCCCCTGTTCCCCTTTGGCCATGGGTTGAGCTATACCACGTTCGAGCTCGACAACCTGCGCATTGACCAGGCAGAGGTTGGAGTGGGAGGCAAGGTCGCTATCAGCGTCGACGTGGCCAACACCGGTGACCGCGCCGGCGATGAGGTGGTTCAGCTTTACGTGCGCCAGCGTGGCACCACCGTTCCCCGCCCCATCAAGGAGCTGAAAGGGTTCAAACGCATCACCTTGCAGCCGGGAGAACGTGGGACGGTGATCTTTACGTTGTATACCAATCAACTTGGTTTGGTTGATGAGGAAATGGCCTTTGTGATTCAGCCAGGAGCGGTCGAGGTGATGGTCGGCAATTCGTCGCGACACCTGCCGCTCACCGGCACGTTTGAGATCGTTGGCCAGAGTGCCAACGTCGGCAAGGACAAGGTCTTTTTCAGCGATGTGAAAATCGGTAGTCCCCCTGTAGAGTGTTGTTGAACTGCAGGGTCCCACCTCTGCCGCTCTGCTCGCGCCGGATAGCCATATCCGGTGCTCTGGACGGGATCTGACGATCCCTTGTGAGCAAAAACAACCTAACAACACCCAAGAGGGGGACCACCTGAAAATCGATTAGGCGTGAATCCCCTGGGCGTGCGCTGATAGGAGACACCTTCCCGAAAGCTGCACAGGACGAGGTTGAGTCAAACGTCTGTCTGGGATGACTCGCGACACTGCCTGTACACCGCTGAAGCTTTCGGGAAGGTTGTGTTTCAAAACCAGGCAGCTTGACGAAAGCCGGGGACTGTGGTATGATTTCGTCACTTGGGGGCGTAGTGTAGCGGTTTAACATGCCGGCCTGTCAAGCCGGAGATCGCGGGTTCAAATCCCGTCGCTCCCGCAGATGACATCATCATCTTATCCCTGGGGCCGAGTTGGCCGATTGGTGGGGCTGAGGCCCCGGCCGGCTCCCCCAACGTCAGTACGGCCCCGCCCCATTGGGTGGGGCTTTTTGTTTGTAGCGCACAGGAAAACAAGTATGCAAGGAGCAACACTTTCAGATTACTACTGTGAGCATGACATTGCTGGCGATGCTGTATCGGGTCACGCTACCAACTGCACCTGGTTTTTTGAGGTATCGCGTGACAGTCAAGAAGTGTTCACTCTTGAGACTGCGTTTGCTTGTACCGATCTTGTTAGCAGAGGACTAGACCGAGTTCAGGCAATTGGAGAGGTAGGGCAAGAAGGACTGCATCGCGTCAAGGGTCGTTTGAGTCTGGGATGGTTCGAAGCAGGGAAACGTTACGAACATACTATAGCAGGGGGGGCGGAACGGGTTAATCCACCTTTCCCTGAGCCTGAATGCTCGCGGTTTGCTTCACACGAAGAACGAGCAGAGTATTGGTTGTTACGGTCATTGCATCACATTCGTACCGAGTACCCTGAGGCGTTTAAGAATGTGAGCTTTGACTGGAGAGGGGTTTGCATAGTAGCGCAGGTTCCGATTAGAGCGGGGAGGGTAGCTCTGGACTTGCTGATCGAGAAAGGGCTCATCAGTGGAGTGCGCTACGACCCCACAACACAGGCAGGCCAGTTTGAGCCGGTTGGGTATATGTACATCAGCGCGGGGGGAGTGGATTATTATAGGGGCCTTGTAACTACTCAGCCCACAGCTTCTACCCGACCTGCATTGCCTCCGCCCCAGACGACTTCCCCATCAAGCAACACGCCAAACACCCAGTCTGGCAGTATTTTGATCGTCACAATTACAAAAGTAGAAACTCAAGCGGTTCTGGAAACGTTCTCCCAGGCGGCGGGCAAGAAATGGACCCGGCAGGTAATCGGAGATAAGATATACTACGACTTAGGTGTCCATGGTGGTGCCCCCGTGTTTATGGTACAGTCCGAAATGGGTACCGCCACACCGGCCGGAGCATTACTAACAGTGCGCCAAGCCATCCAGGACTTGCATCCTCAGGCAGTGATTATGTGCGGGATCGCTTTCGGTTTGCGTCCAAACAAGCAAAAGCTGGGGGACGTTCTAGTTGCAAGGCAACTGGGATACTATGAGCCGCAGAAAGTGGATCTCCAGAAGGGTCAGATGCTGTGTGGAGATCGCACTACGGCATCAGAACGCCTGCTGAGACGATTCCGTAGCGGTGAAATTGATTGGGAAGGGCCTTCAATACACTTTGGACTGGTCTTGTCCGGTGAGAAATTGGTCAACGATCCTGCCTTTCGGGATTGGCTTCTAAACACTGAGCCGGAAGCCGTCGGCGGTGAGATGGAAGGAGCCGGATTATATGCCGCTGCCCGCGAGGCCAAGGTAGATTGGATCCTAGTCAAGGCAATCTGCGACTGGGCAGATGGCACAAAAAACGATGACGCTCAACCACTAGCGGCACGCAATGCAGCACAATTCGTATTGCATGTACTGCAACTAGGCGGCTGGGGTGGGACTGAGCAGTCACGATTTGGCTACGATAGTCGGGTTACTTTCATCACGAAGTAGACTCATAAAGTTCAGTCCAAAGCAAACGGTAAGACTGAGAACAGGGCTTATCAGAATGGGTAGGTCAGACAGGCCAGGATGGAGAGGGAAGCGTAGCATCTTGCTATGCCGCTACGGTGCTACGCTTGCTACCTATCGTGCTTCATAATATGGGAGGAGTGATGATGATCTGTACTACCCCACGCCGCCTTGCCGCTCTGCTCGGTGCCGTCGTGCTCGCCTGGCTTCTATTCTTCATTGGTGTGCTTCCCGCTGGTGTTGCAATGAGTATCAGCCTCATTGCTATCTTGAACGCCCTTGCGCCGATGAGCAGACCGCTCAGGTGGAACCAGGATCGACGCGACAAGAGCGTCGGCTAGCAGCTTGTCGGAGAGGACGCATTTTGCTGAGAAAAGCCCCACTCAAGCGCGATTTTAAGCCCGAACTCGGGTCTCGCCCCCCCCACTTTCACTGCAAAAAGCCGCGAATTTAGGGATGGCATTTTTCGCTCCGACAGACTGCTAGCGCCGTCAGAGGTGAGTCTGGAACACCAGCCGTCCAGTATCGATAACCGAAATTGGGCCACACAGTAAGTCACGCAAGGAGGTGCCACAATGATTCTCAGAAATTTCTTATTCTTGGACACGGCCACAATGGAAGATTACCTTGCTACCCTTGAGGGTTACGTCGTTGAGGGTACCATAGACCAAACTGAAGTCGAGAAGAAAGACAAGAGTGGCAAGGCCGGATACAAGGTTGTCGAGGGAGAAATCGCATCAGAGAAGTCAAAGGAGACCAAACAGAAACTGGCTATCACCGATGGTGCCAAGTTTCAGCAGCTCTATGAGATTCTAGAGGAGCAGGATTTACTACAGTTCCTTGATGCTTTTGATGAAGAAATCTGGAATCAACTGCATCGAGGCGAACTGCTGGAAGTTGATGCCATTATCCGGTTTCCCAAACCCTTTGCGCTAACACAGGCTATGGATGATCTCTCTCCTCTGCTGGGCATTATGGCTGCCTTCGGTGAAGACTCACTTGCTGACCCGAAAGACCGAGCCGCTTTTGAGGGTATGAGCGCAATCGTCAAGCTCGTGGAAGGGAAGCCCGTCCCCATACTCTTTGAGGCAGCATCTACTCCTGGTTTTACCTTTGTAGCTCATCTACCGAGAAGACACCTGCGCTGTCAGCTGTCAGATCTTGAAGGGGAAGCAACCCTGGTAGGCAAAGTGCAGCGTATCTTGACCAAAGGGAGAAAAGTCGAGGTTTTTAGCCTATTTCCGGCCTTCACATCATCTCTGCCAAGTCTGAGTAGAGAGCAACGTAGACAGATGCAGCGGGAAATGGTCAAGAAGGAGCTTGCAGAGGTGGTTAGAGGTCCTACAGTTATTCTCACTCCGCTGGCTATTTATCGCTAGGTTGGCAAGGAGGTTCGCCGGCAGCGGCGTGGCAAAGTGGGGACTACCTCTCGTAAAGAGAGCCGCGTATATCCACTGACCGGGGTGGCGAAATGCGCCCGGTGTGGTGGTTAGGTGTGTGGAGCGAACTCCACCGCTATCGCTACTACCGTGATCCTGGCCGCGAGAAGGGCTTGCAATGTGATCAGTACACGGTCCCGGCGGACAGTGCCGAGGAGGCACTGGGCGGTTTTCTCCGTCGGCTTTCCCTGCCCCACGATTGGCAGAAGCGGGTGATCGAGATGATCCAGCAGAAAGCGGATGCGCAGCGGGACATAGGGCGGGAGAGATCACGGATTGAGGGACAACTGAAGCGACTGTTTGTGCTCAGTGACCTGGCAGAGACGGAATATAAGGTAGAACGGGACTAACTGCGAGCGTAACTGGTCGCCCTCACCCCGCCCACAATGCCGGATTTGGAATGGGCAGTGGAGTTACTGCAGAATTTCGGGCAGATTCGGGATGCAGCCACGTTGAGGGAACGCCGGCAGATCATCCACACTCTTCTGGAGACCGTCCACCTCGATGCCGAGCGTGGGTCGGTGGTGGCCATAGAACCCAAAGTCGGGTTCACTCCGCTGTCTGGAATGATGTCGGCTGGCGAGGCCGAGGACGATAGCTCGGCCGACAACATTATCATCCTCTCATCTGTGGACGAGAGCGCGTTCGAACCCCCGGTGCCACCGGGGTTAAGGACGCTGACGCCAGCGTTGGAGCGTTTCGTGGAGCTGTTCGACGTCGACGAGGATTTGATCCAGGTAGCGGCGGAACGAAGCAGCGAGCTGGGCGGAGAAATCTCTGACGACGACCTGCGTTGGGCAATTGGGCAGCTTTCCACAGAGGAGCGTGATACCTTCTTGCTGCGGCTGGCGAAGGGAGAGCCGCATCTCTCCCTGGCGCTGAACCGCCGGTTGGGTACATTCGGCGGCGCGTCCCAGAGCGAGACGGCCAGGCGCCGCACGGTGGGCGACTTGTTTGCGGCAACGGAGACCCTGCAGGAGCGCCGGCACAGGGAGCGTGTGGCGATGGCCGAAGCCAGGCGCATCGCGGAGTTGAAGGCGCTCGCCGAGCGGGAGGACGAGGCCTGGCGTGAAGCCGACGCGCTGATTCAGCAATCCCAGGCAAAGGCGTACGATGAAGCAGTGCGGCTGTTGAAGAGACTCGAGGATTTGGCCGAGCACCAGAATCGACGATCCGCCTTTGAAGGACACTTGGGCCAGATCCACGACCGATACAGCCGCCGCAGTGCGCTGATAAGGCGCTTGCGCGAAGCCGGCCTGATCCATCAGTGAGAGACAGACTTTTCTGGATCGATCCCCCCTCCTGGGTTTTCGAAGCAGGTCAATATCCAGTGCCAAGCAAACAGATGACGCAATACCCCCCGGCTTTTGGGGCACCGGTTCGCCTCCCTTGCTCCAAGTCCCCGTCTCGGGGACGGTTTATATCGATCACCGTCTTGCATGGGACGCCCCCGAGACGGGGGCTGCGAGCTTTACATGCGGAAATCGGTTTGCACACACGGTTGATTGATCTGCTTCGTTTTCCCCGCCCACAGGGCCCTGGTATGATTTGTCAAATGCTCCTATAATGGGAGCTCAATGGAATGGGCACACCTTCCACTGCTGGTACTCGGTATGCCCGCCATGGGATTGACGTCATCATGGATCCTTCAAGGAGAAAGGGCAATGAAAATCTCGATCTGTTCTTACACGTTCAACCATTTGACAAGTTCAGGCCGGATGAATGCGTTTGGCTATCTTGAGGCCAGCAAATACCGGTATGGCCTGCAGGCGGTGGAGATCTGGAACGAGACGCTTGAGAGTTTGGATGAGGCGTACCTGGCAGGGGTGAAGGACGGTTTGACGGAGCGGGAACTCGTCCTGGCGTGCATGTGCGTCGATGACGCGCACATCTGGGAGGATGACGCGGAGGCCCGCGAGGCCAACTATCGGAATGCGCTGGACCATTTGCGTGCGGCTGAGGCGTTGGGTGCCAGGTCGGTGCGCATCGATGCAGGAGGCGGGGGACAGGACCCGGCGTGGACGGATGAACAGTTCGACGAGATCGTGAAACGGTACAGAGAGTATGCTCAGCGAGCGTACGACAATGGGTACAGAGTGGGGCCTGAGAATCACTGGGGACCAGAAACGGTGCCAGCCAATATGAAGAGACTCTGCGAGGCGGTGGACAGCCCGGCCTTTGGGGTGCTGTTGCACGCAGGAAGGTGGAATGGGAACGACGCCGAGAAAGGTGATGAGACTATCGTGCCGTGGGTCATGCACACCCATTTGACGCCACGTCTGAGTGACGATGCACTGGCCAGGACCATGACCATGTTGCGGGAGGCGGGCTATGAGGGAACCTACAGTGTGGAGATGAACGCTGCTCGATACACGGAGGTGGCGGTTCTCCTGGCCAGAATTCGCGACGTTGGCGCGCAGTGGCGGCTCGCCGATCGGGCGAGCACACTGATGGCGTAAAGTCTTGGGAGGCGACGCCACACTGATTTTCGCTGGACCGCCGGCTGGCCGAATGGCAGTACGCTGAAGTAGACCCACAGAGGAGGGAATGCGATGGGAACGCTGAAACTGGGTATCGTTGGGGCAGGTTTCGTGGCCAAGTTCCACGCGCGGGCGCTCATGCAGGTCAGAGATGCAGAAATCGCCGGCGTAACCTCGCGGACGAGGGCGAGCGCGGCGGAATTCTCAAAGATGGTCAGGGAGAACAATCTGGGCGAGGGGATCGCGTACTCCAGCGTCTTTGAAATGGCGGACCACGTCGATGCAATAGCGATCTATGCCCCCAACTTTGCCCGCGTCGAGATCGTCGAGGATATCGTCGCTGCCGCGAGGAGAGGGGCCGAACTGAAGGGGGTGATATGCGAGAAACCGCTGGCGCGCAACGTGAAGGAAGCACGACGCCTGGTTGATCTGGTCGAGGGAGCCGGACTCAAGACAGCCTACTTTGAGAATCAGATCTTTATGAAGCCTATGCGCGCCCAGTTGGAGCAGCTTGAACCGCTGCAAAGAACGATGGGGCCGCTCGTGCTGACACGGTCTGCCGAAGAGCACGGAGGGCCGCACGAGCCGTGGTTCTGGGACCCGACGAAACAGGGAGGGGGCGTCCTGTGCGACATGGGCTGCCACAGCATCGCCGCCGGCTGGTTCGCCCTCACCCCCATGGGGAAACCCCCGGCGTTCCTGGAGCCTATATCCATATCCGCCGAATGTGCCTTGCTCAAGTGGGGGTTGCCCGAATGGAGGCAGAGACTTTGGGATAGGTTGGGCGTGGATTACACCAGGACGCCCGCCGAAGACTTTGCGACCGGCATGGTCACGTACAGGAATCCCGAAACAGGGCAGATTGCGAAGGCCCAGTTCACCGATTCCTGGATGTTTGAGAAGCAAGGACTGCGGCTCTTCATGGATGGCATGGGGCCCGGCTATGCCTTTGAGGTCAACACGCTCAATTCGACGCTCCAGGTGTTTATTGGCGACGCTGCGGCAGAGGCGGTCGCCGATGCGGAGCTGGCGCTCGAGAAAGCCACCGCGTCGCGCGGTCTGCTGGCCGTCCAGTACAACGAACCGGATCTCTACGGTTACACGGACGAAAACGTGGACGCTGCAACGGCCTTCTTGGCAGGCAGAGACGCGTTCCTACCGTGGCGTTACGGGCTGGAGATCACCAGGCTGGTCATGGCAGCGTACATGTCCGCCGAGCGGCAACAAGTGATAGACTTGACCGATCCTGCGATCCAGGAACAGCTTGAGACGTTTGTCCCCCTTATCCAGCAAGGCAGAGGGGCTGAGGTGCTGCACGTGGCGTAGGACATCCTGGAGAAAGAAAACCCGCACGGCCTGCGCAGGCCGTGCGGGTGATTGTCAGATCTAGGGCAGGTTAGTCCTAGTAACGCCGGCCACGGCGTTCGCCCCCCCCGCCCCTATACTGGTCATCTCGTGGCTTCTGTGGGCGTGCCTCGGCCACATTGATTTCCCGCCCATCCAACTCCTTGCCACCGAGTTGCGCGATGGCCTCTTGGGCGGCGCTATCCTCCGCCATCTCGACGAAGGCGAAGCCTTTGGAGCGGCCCGTGCTCCGGTCCGTGATGAGGTTCACCGAGGTGACCTCCCCCACTGCCCCGAAAAGCTCGGACAGCGCAGCTTCGGTTGTCGCATAGCTCAGGTTACCAACGTATAGTTTCTTGGTCATTTCTTCTTGTCCTATCGCAGCGCAGACCTGCGTACAACGACTACAGAGTCCTCACGTGAGTGGCCTGCAGCCCTTTGGGGCCCTGCTCAACGGAGAACTCGACCTGCTGGCCCTCGTCCAATGAGCGAAACCCCTCTTCTTCGATAGCCGAATAATGGACAAATACGTCCTCTCCGGCGTCGCGGGAAATGAAGCCATATCCTTTGCCCGCGTTGAACCACTTGACGGTTCCTGTTTCTCTTTCTGTCACTTTCTGTACTCCTTGATTACATGTGTTCTTGACACCATGTGATTTTCAGACTCAGCGACGTGGCGGACACAAGAAAAGAACACCCTGCAAGTCGGGTGGTCTTTGGTCCACATCCACAACTCACTTCGTCTGATAACTATTTTACCACCCTTTCTTAAAAAGTCAAGGCACCCTCGTTGCTTCCGAAGTTAGGTGCCAGGCACTTGGAATTATGTTGAGGCAGAAGGCGGCTCTGACAAACAGCCGTTTTAGGTGAGCGGCCTGGATAAGTGCCTGGCACCTGGCCTGAGCAGTTACGTTTTGACATAAATCCCGTTCGCTGGTATAATGACTCTCGTTAGGTTAGGTCAATCGGTTTGGCATCTCTTACCGCTCCGATTCACGCAATCGGAGCGGCTTTTTTTGACGACCCAGACCAACATATATCCACAGGTCAAGCACCTGTGTGAGTACTACAACATAGGAGTTTCATGCGTTTCACAGAGTTGGATTTAAGCAAACCCTTGCAAGAGGCGATCAGCGCCTTGGGATACGAGGAGACGACCCCCGTCCAGACCCAGGCCATCCCGCCTGGCTTGCAGGGATACGATATCGTCGGTAGCGCCCAGACTGGCACCGGCAAGACGTTGGCCTTTGTTCTGCCAGCGTTGGAACACCTGCTACGGGATCAGGCCAAGACCAGGAACCCCCGCGTCGTCGTCCTGGAGCCGACCCGCGAGTTGGCCATCCAGGTCGCTGGGGAAACCCGGAAACTGGCTGCCCGTACGTCACTGCGCAGCGCTTCCGTGTATGGCGGAGCCGGGATGGGAAAGCAGACCGACAAACTGCGCCGGGGCGTCGACGTCGTCGTCGCCACGCCGGGGCGCTTGATGGATCACATGCGCCGCCAGAACGTGAGCTTTAAGGACTTGGAAATTCTCGTGTTGGACGAGGCCGACCGGATGCTGGATATGGGCTTTCTGCCTGACATCAAACAGATCGTCAGCCGTATGCCCCGCCAGCGCCAGACGATGCTCTTCTCGGCCACGATGCCGGCGGCGATTTCGGCCCTGGCGCGCCAGTTTCAGCGTGACCCGGTGCGTATCGAGATCGACGTGGCGCGTCCTCCCGAGGCGATCCAACAGGCGCTCTACCCGGTACCCAAGCACCTCAAGACCCGGCTGCTCCTGGCGATACTTGAGCACCTGCAGGTCGATAGCATGCTGGTCTTTACCAGGACCAAGCAAGGAGCCGACGTCGTAACCCGGCAACTGCGCCAGGCCAGGATCGCCGTGGCTTGCATTCACGGGGATTTCAAACAGCGGGAGCGGATATCTGCGCTGGAGGGGTTCCGTTCGGGCAAGCACCGCGTCCTGGTCGCCACAAACATCGCCGCGCGAGGACTGGACGTGGAAGGGATCTCGCACGTGGTCAACTACGACGTGCCGGAACACCCCGAGGATTACGTCCATCGTATCGGGCGCACCGCCCGCGCCGAGGCCGATGGCGACGCCATCACGCTCGTCACGCCTGACGACGAAGGGTTGATTCATCGGATCGAGTACCTGCTGGATCGCAAGATCGAGCGCAAGACGCTGCCGGGTTTCGACTACGACGTGCCAACGCCCTCGTGGGCCAGGCCCTCGGCCAGAGTGCGGATGCAGCAGGCCACCCAATCGCAAAGCCTGGCCGACCGCTGGCGATCCATGTGCTAGCGGCGTCGGCCGCGCTCCTGCGCCGCTTCCCCCTCCTCCCATCGCCCGCGCCACCCGAGGAACCGACATAGCCCCTCAATCCCCTTCGGGCTTCCGCAAGAAGTCGATCCAGTGCGGCAACCCATAGATATGGCGTTTTTTCTCCGCGCACCCCATATATATGGGGGATAGGAACTTTTGACTTTTCGAAAAACTCGCTCAACCCTTGGGTTGACTTTTTGACACCGAATATCTGGGTAGTTGCGTTGGATCAGCCCCCGCATCTGAGAGTCAGCTCACGGGACTTTTGCGGAATCCACCTCACCAGTGCAAGTTGACACGCAGGCACTTCCCCCATATACTCTTGGAGTAGCGAAGGGAGGTAGAGCGATGAAAACGGTCGTTGCGGGCGCACTGGGCGAGTGCGTCCACGTGGCAGGCGTGATGAACTTCCTGCGGCTGGCCGAGGCGGCGGGCTGGCGGACCGTCTTCCTCGGCCCAGCGGCATCGGTCGAGGAGTTCCTGGAGGCAGCCCGCCGCGAGAAGGCCGAGCTCGCCGAAATCCTGGTCGGCGTCTCCTACCGGCTGACGCCAGAGACCGGCGAGCGGCTGTTGGCTGAGTTTGCCGAGCAAGCGGACGACCTGCGGACGGCCGGCGTGCGGTTCGCCTTCGGCGGCACGCCGCCAGTGGCCGAGCGGGCGCAGGCCCTGGGCTTTTTCGAGCGCGTCTTTGACGGCAGCGAACCGGCCGAGGCCGTCCTGGCCTACCTGAAGGGCCAGCCCCACGGCGAGCTCATCGAGGCCGACTTTCCCCAGACGACGGGCGAGCGCATCCGGTGGAAGGCCCCATACCCCATGGTGCGCCACCACTTTGGCCTGCCGACGGTCGAGGCGACCCGAGAAGGGATCACCCGCATCGCCGAGGCCCAGGTACTGGACCTCGTCTCGCTGGGCATCGACCAGGACGCCCAGGCCAACTTTTTCCATCCCGAGCGGCAGAACCCGCGCCGCCGGGGGGCTGGTGGCGTCCCGGTGCGCAGCCCCGACGACTATCGCGCCCTGTACACCGCCAGCCGGCGCGGCAACTTTCCGCTCATGCGCACCTACTCGGGCACCGACGATTTCATCCGCCTGGCCGAGATGTACGTCGAGACCATCCACATCGCCTGGTGCGCCATCCCCATCTTCTGGTTCAACCAGATGGACGGGCGCGGCCCGTGGGACCTGGAGAGCTCCATCCGTGAGCACCAGAAGGTGATGGCCTGGTACGGCGAACGGGACATCCCGGTCGAGCTGAACGAGCCGCACCACTGGGGGTTACGCGACGCGCCGGACGTGGTCTTTGCCGTCTCGGCCTACCTCTCGGCCTACAATGCGCGCGCCTTCGGCGTGCGGGACTATATCGCCCAGATGATGTTCAACAGCCCGCCGGGCCTCTCCGACGCGATGGACCTGGCCAAGATGCTGGCATGCCTGGAGATGATCGCTCCCCTCTCCCAGGAGGGTCACTTCCGCATCTGGCGGCAGACGCGGACGGGGCTGCTGAGTTACCCGCTGGACCCGGATGCAGCACGCGCCCACCTGGCCGCCAGCGTCTACCTGCAGATGGCGGTCCGTCCCCACGTCCTCCACGTCGTCGGCCACACGGAGGCGCATCACGCCGCCACGGCCAACGACGTGATCGAGGCCTGCAAACTGGCCCGCCGGGCGGTCGAGAACGCGCTCCGAGGCCAGCCGGACATGACGGCCGACCCGGCCGTCCAACAGCGCCAGGGGGAACTGGTGCAGGAGGCGCAGGTGACGCTGCAGGCCATCCGCGCCCTGGCTGAGCCCGGCGTGGCCGACCCGCTCACCGACCCGGCCACGCTGGCGCGCGCGGTGACGTCAGGCGTGCTCGACGCCCCCCACCTGTGCAACAATCCCTTCGCCCGCGGACAGATCGTCACCGCCATCGACTCGCGCGGGGCGTGCGTGGTAGTGGACCCGGCGACCGGGCAGGCGCTCTCGGAGGAGGAACGGATCGCCAACCTGGGCATCAAGCTCAGTTAAACCTTGCGAAGGTTTGGCAAAAACCTCAAAACCAGAAAAGCCTGTTCTGACGAGCAACCTGCAATACCAGAACTGCACGTAACCTTCGCCAGGTTGGGTATCCAACCGACCAACTTACCAGTCTACCAGTTTACCAGCTAACCAAGCGAAAAGGAGAGAACACATGGGCAAAGAGACCCGCTACACAGTGATCGGCGCCGGCAATGGCGGAAAGGCGATGGCTGCGCACCTGGCGTTGATGGGCTTCCCCGTCACGCTGTACAACCGCACGCCGGAGCACGTGGCCGTGATCAAGACGCGGGGTGGGATCGAACTGCACAGCTCCGAGGGGGGGCCACGCGGCTTCGGCCGGCTGGACATGGTCACGTCGGACATGGGCGAGGCGCTGGAGCGGGCCGAGGTGATCATGGTGGTCGTGCCCGCCACGGCCCACGCCGACGTCGCCCGCGGCGCCGCTCCTCACCTGCGCGACGGGCAAATCGTCCTGCTCAACCCTGGGCGGACCGGTGGGGCGATCGAGTTCGTCCACGTGCTGCGCGAGCGCGGCTGCGACACCGACGTCACCGTGGGCGAGGCGGAGACGCTCGTCTACGCCAGCCGATCGGAGGGGCCAGCGCAGGCCCGCATCTTTCGCATGAAGGAAGCAGTGCCGCTGGCGGCGCTGCCGGCCACTCGCACGCGCCGGGTGCTGGAGGCGCTGTCCTCCGCCTTCCCGCTGTTCATCGACGGCGTGAGCGTGTTGCACACCAGCCTGAACAACATGGGCGCCATCTTCCACCCCACGCTCACGATGCTCAACGCCGGGCGGATCGAATCGACGGGTGGCGATTTCGAGTTCTACATCGACGGCGTGACCCCGTCGGTGGCCCGCGTCCTGGAGGCGTTGGACCGGGAGCGGGTGACCGTCGCGGCAGCGCTGGGCATCCGCGCCCGGACGGGGATGGAGTGGCTGAAAATGGCCTACGAAGCCACCGGGACGAACCTGCACGAGGCGATCCACAACCAACCCGGCTACCGGGGCATCCAGGCCCCATCCACGCTGAACCACCGGTACATCACGGAGGACGTGCCGATGAGCCTGGTGCCCATCGCCGCGCTGGGGCAGCGATACGGCGTGCGAGTGCGGGCGATGGACAGCATCATCCGCCAGGCGTGCATCATCCACCAGACCGACTACTGGCGGCGCGGCCGCACGCTGGATAGGTTGGGCATAGATAAATTGAGCGTGGGCGAGGTGATGAAGTACGTCATGGAAGAAGCACATTGACATGGGGGGATCAATGATCACTGTCTATGCCAAACTATTCGCCGTCCTTCGCCAGCACTACCCGCACCTGGGGATCGGCGAGCCGATGCCGGTGGAACTGCCAGAGGGAGCGACGGTGGGGGACCTGGTCGAGCACCTGCATCTCCCCGCCGATCAGGTCAAGGTCGTCTTTGTCAACAACGTGATCCGGGAGGCGGAACACCCGCTGGCCGACGGGGACGAGTTGGGCATTTTCCCACCGGTGGGCGGGGGGTAGCCGTATGCCGGCCAGGACACAGCACGTGACCTTCCCCGCTACCAGGGACGGCCCGCTGCTAGCAGGCGTCCTGCACCTTGCATCCTGCCTCCTCCTTCTCTCCGGCTGCCTCCCCCGTACCTCCACGCCGCCCCCTACACCTACCCCGCTCCCCACGATCACACCACGTCCTGAACCCACCGAAGGCACGTCCCCTCCACCGACGCTGCTGCCCACCCCACAGCCTGTCCCCCCCTCTCCCTCACCCGACCAGGCGCTGGCCCTGCGTCCCAAGTTTGCCGCCGACCTGGACCGGTTCCCCGATGCCACGTGCTACGAGATCAAGCTGACCGTCGACCTCGACACGCCCACCGTCACTGGCCACGAGCGCATCGTCTACACCAATACCGAGGATGTCTCGCTCGACGCGCTTTACCTGCGTCTCTTCCCCAACACGCCCGGCTACGGAGGTGCGACGACGCGTTGGACGAAAGTGACGAACATCTCGCTCGACGGGCACCCGGCTGCACCGGCCGCCGAACTGGCCGGCTCCGCGCTGCGCCTCCCGCTCGACCCGCCGCTGGAGCGCGGAGGGATGGTCGAGCTGGCCCTCGACTTTACGCTGGCCGTCCCCGCCGACATCGACTATGGCTACCGGCAATTGGGCTATTACGACGGAGTCCTCGCGCTGGCCAATGCCTATCCCCTCGTCCCCGTCTACGACGACGAGGGCTGGAACGTCGAGGTAGCGCCCACCCACGGCGACGCCGTCTACTCCGATACGGCGTTCTACGTTGTGCGCGTCACCGCACCGGCGGACGTGACGCTCATCGCCTCCGGCGCGTGCACTGCACCCACCCCCAATCCTGGCGGCAGCGCGACCTGGACCTGTGTCGCCGGTCCGATGCGCGATTTCAACGCCGTCCTGGGAGCCGACTACCAGGTGGAAAGCCGCCTCGTCGAAGGGATCGCGGTCAACAGCGTCTTCTACCCCCGGCACCAGGAGGGAGGCGAGCGGGTGCTCGATAGCGCAGCCGAGGCAGTGCGCCTCTTCAACGCCCGCTTCGGCGCTTACCCCTTCACCGAACTGGACGTGGTCGAGACGCCGACCCGCGCCGGCGGGATCGAGTATCCCGGGCTGGTGGTCATCAACAGCACGTACTATGAGACGCTCAGCGAAGAGATGGAGTGGGTCGTGGTGCACGAGGTGAGCCACCAGTGGTGGTACAGCCTGGTAGGGAACGACCAGGTCGACGAGCCCTGGCTCGACGAGGCGCTGGCTCAGTACAGCACTTTGCTTTACTTCGAGGAGCGCTACGGAGCAGACCTGGCCGCCGCACTGGTAGAACAGGTCTTCCAGCGGCCCTACGCGGAACTATTGGAGTCTGACCGCGATGCGCCAGCCGGGCTGCCGGTCGCCTCCTACAGCGGGGAGGATTATGGGCCGGTGGTCTACCGGAAAGGTCCGCTCTACTTCCACGCGCTGCGCCAGGAGGTGGGAGAGGAAGACTTTTGGGCGATCCTGCAGGCGTACTTTGCCCACCACCGCTACGGGGTGGCGACGCCGGAGGACTGGCTGGCGACCGTCGAAGCGGTCGCTGGCGACGCGCACCGCTCCATTTACGAGCGGTGGATTACAGGGGCGGGGGAACGGTAAGCACGTGAGATGATCCTTGCGAAGGTTCGGCAGAAGATATCGGGTCAAGACACCTTCGCCCAGCGAGAGTCACTCCACTATTGGGGCTATTCGCAACCTTCGCAAGGATGACCAGACACCCACAAGTAGAGCAGCGGCCTGCGAATAATCGGCCGCTGCTCCCAATCGCCCCTCGCCCGTTCGCCGACGCACCCGCCCCCCTTGACGGTTGCTCCGTCTTACCCTCGCTCTCAATCAACAGGATCCGAGATGCGCTCTGTTGTGAGGCGACGCCGGCAGGACCCAGGGCGGCTGAAACAAATATGCACTACTATTTTACGCGAAAATTGCTCCGCTGTCAATAGGCTGAACCTTAAAATTCGCTTTCCGGCAGGGTCTGGCAGTGCGGGCAGAAGTGCGTGCCGCGCTGGCCCACCCGGATGCGCTCGACGGTCGCCCCACAGCGCGAGCACGGATGCCCCGCCCGCCCGTACACCGCCAACCGGCCGGCGAACTCCCCCGCCCGGCCGTCGGCCTGCTGGTACGTCCTGTCCGGGAGCGTCGTGCCGCCGCTGGCGATGGCCGCCTGGAGCACAGACCGGATGGCTCGATGGAGCCGCCGCACTTCGGCGGGGTTGAGCGTGCCGCCCTGCCGCAGAGGATGGACACCCGCCCGCCACAGCGCCTCGTCGGCATAGATGTTGCCCAGACCGGCGAGGAAGCGCTGGTTCAAGAGCAGCGGCTTGATGCGCCCGCGCCGCCGCGCCAGCATCTCCCCGAGCCGTTCCGGCGTCAAGTCATCCCCCAATGGCTCCAGCCCCAGGTCGCCCAGCACCTCCTGGGGGTCAGCCGTCAACACCAGCCGTCCAAACTTGCGCTGGTCAGAGAAGTGCAGCCGCTGCCCGCCGTCGAGGAACAACAGGACGCGAAGATGCTGGTCTTCGAGACACGCTTCCGACTCCAGCACGAGCCGCCCGCTCATTCGTAAATGAACCAGCAGTGTGTCGCCGCCGTCCAGCGCGACCACCACCCACTTCCCACGCCGCCCCACGCCGGTGACCGTCTGGTCCATGAGGCGATGGGCAAAGGCAGCCGGGTCGGGCGGGACGACACTGCGCGGCCAGCGTACCTCCACCCCGACGATGGTACGTCCAACCAGAGACGTCCGCAACCCGCGGGCGACGGTCTCGACTTCGGGTAACTCGGGCATAGCGCGGCCATTATAAATGCGGGTGTCCCGGCTGTCAAAAGGCTGGGCGGGCTGTCAAAGACCCCCTGCTTCGCAGGGGGCTTGCGGGAGACTCGGCCGACATCTCGGTTGACAGCCTCCCATGGCGGTGCTACAATCCAGCCTCATCGCAAGGAGCGCTATGTCCAAAGAACCATGGGTTCCCCTGCCGCCACCCATCGAAGAGACCATATCTATGCACCATTACGGCCACGTCGAAGACACCCAGCCCACGTCCGGTGCCACTCCACTGCCTGCCCATATGCCCCTACTCGCGGGTCAACGTCGTCGCCGTTCACGCCTCTTCCTTCTGCTTCCGGTATTCCTCCTGCTCGTGTCGCTCGCCGGAGGACTGGCTGCAGGCGGGTACGCGCTGTGGCAGTGGACCGGTACGCTCCCGCGCACCAACCTGCTGATCCTCGGCCTGGACCGCCGGCCAGACCAGGGCAGCGTCGTCCGTTCCGACACGATGATCTTGATGACGGTCTACCCCGCCGGCCCGCGCATCGCGCTGCTCTCCATCCCCCGCGACCTGTACGTCGAAATCCCCGGCTACGGCACCAACCGCATCAACACCGCCCATTTCTGGGGCGAGAACGAGCTGGCGGAGAATGGGCCGGTGCTGGCCGTGCAGACTGTAGCGCAGAATCTTGGCGTACCGGTGCATCACCACCTGCGCGTCGACTTTAATGGTTTCCGGGCCATCGTGGACGCAGTCGGCGGGATCGACGTCGTCGTCGAGAGAGCCATCGTCGACGAGGGATACCCCACCGAGGACTATGGCACGATTCGCATCGAGATCCCCGCCGGGCCACAGCACATGGACGGCGAGACAGCATTGCGCTACGCTCGCTCCCGACACGGCGCGTCCGACTTGGACCGGGCCATGCGCCAGCAGCAAGTCCTCACCGCGCTGGCCCGCCGCCTGCTGGAGCCCAAGGTATGGCTCCGATTGCCCGCCGTGATCCAGGTTGTGATGGAGAACGTGGAGACCGACATGACGGCCCAGGACTTGCTGCTACTCGCCCCCACCCTCCTGCGCGTCGGGCCAGATGGCATCGAACAGCACGTGATCGGCCGCGAGATGACCGAGCCCTGGACCACGCCCACCGGCGGCGCGGTGCTGCTCCCACGCTGGGAGGCGATCCATCCCCTGGTGCAGGACTTGTTCACGCCGTGAGCGCTTGACAAGGGCCGTGCCGGAAAGTAGAATGGCGCCACGACGTTCCCGCTGGACGACGCCCCCGGGGCTGTGGACGTCCAGCGGCGGGCCACAGTCCGCCGTGAGCCGTTCGTCGGATGGGTGCTGAGTGAATGGGCCAAGAGAAACTGAGATCAAACTGCCACCTGCAGACTATAGTTCGAAGCGCCGCCGCGGCGCTCGCCACGCTGGTCAGCCTGGCACTGTGCGCGGCGTGCGCGCAACCGACCGCACCCCCGCCGACCTCTACTCCATCCCCCACTCCCTCGCCTACGCCGGAACCCAAGACGCTCACCGTCTGCCTGCCCGACGAGCCCGAGGGGCTCTACCTCTACGGCACCGACAGCACGGCCGCCAGGCACGTCTGGCAAGCGATCTACGACGGACCGCTGGACAGCCGCAACTATGCCTTCCAGCCGGTCATCCTCACCGCCATCCCCAGCCTTGCCGACGGCAACGCCGCCGTCGAGACGGTCACCGTCCAGGCCGGCGAGCGCGTGCTCGCCGCCAACGGAGAGGTCATCGAACTAGCACCCGGTATCACAGTCATCGATGCGGCTGGGGAACGCGTGATCTTTGACGGCACGCCCATCGCCATGGCGCGCATGGTCGTCACCTTCACGCTCCAACCCGACGTGTACTGGTCCGACGGCGCGCTGCTCACCGCCGACGACTCGGTCTTCTCCTTCGAGCTCGCCTCCGACCCGGTCACCCCGACGGACAAGCACGTGGTCGAGCGCACCGCCAGCTACCGCGCCGCAGACGTGCGCACCGTCGTCTGGAGCGGCGTCCCCGGATTCCTGGATCAGGCCTACTTTCTCAATTTCTGGCACCCGCTGCCCCGCCACGCCTGGGGACACCTCTCCGCCGCCGACCTGCTCACCGCCGAAGCCTCCACGCGGCAGCCACTGGGCTGGGGGCCTTTCGTCCTCCACGAGTGGGTGCCCGGCGACCACATCACCGTCGCCCGCAACCCGATCTACTTCCGCGCCCCGGGAGGGCTTCCCCGCCTGGACGAGGTCACCTTCCGTTTCATCACCGACCCGACCACGTTGGCGAGCGAACTCGTCGGTGGCCGCTGCGACGTGGTCACGCACGACGCGGCGGACGCGGTGCGCGCCGCGCTGCCCGACCCGTCGCCCGTCGAACCGCTCTCGACGTACGACGCCCGCTGGGAACTCTTGGCCTTTGGCATCAGCCCGGCCACCGGGTACGACCGGCCCGACTTTTTCGAGGACGTGCGGGTGCGTCAGGCGATCGCGCTGTGCATCGACCGGCAGACAGTGGCGAACCAGGTGCTCGGATCACCCGGCCGGGTGGCCCACAGCATCATCCCTCCCGAGCATCCGCTCTACGCCGGTGAGGCGCTGGTCACCTGGGGATACGCCGCGGCGGCAGGAGAGACGCTCCTGGCGACGGCGGGCTGGTACGACGAGGACGGCGACGGCGTGCGCGAGGCGCATAACGTCCCCGGCATCGCCGACGGCACGCCATTCCAGGCCACGTACCACACGACCGACGACCCGCTGCGCGTCCAGACGGCCCAGGCCATCCAGACCTACCTGGCCAAGTGTGGCATCCAGGTCAGCGTGGAGACGGTGCCCCCCGAGTCGCTCTTCGCCCCCGGGCCAGAGGGGGTGCTCTTCGGCCGGCGGTTCGACCTGGCGCAGTTCGCCTGGCGCGCCCAGTTCGACCCGCTGTGCGACCTGTTCCTGAGCAGCCAGATACCCGGCCCGGGCAACTGGGACAGGCCCAACGTCGCTGGGTTTATCGACGACGCGTATGACACCGCCTGCCAGTCGGCGCTGGATGCCGCTCCTGGCGGCCAGGAGTACGCTCCCGGCAGCCGGGAGTACGCTCCTGGCGGCCAGGAGTACGCCGCCGGACACGCCGAGGCCCAACGTATCTTTTCCGAACGGCTGCCGGTACTGCCGCTCTTCCAGCGCCTGAAAGTCACGCTCGCCCGCAGCCCGGTCATCGGCCTGGCCCCCGACCCCACCCAGGACTCGGAACTCTGGAACATCGAGCAACTCGACCTGCGGCCCTGACAGCGCCCATTGGCCTGCCATTCACAGACGCGCCGATTCGCTGATTCGCTCACCACACAAGGAGTCAAAAATGGAGGAAATCTTTGCGCACATCGAGGCTCACGCCGACGAGTACCTGGCCCGTCTGCGGCGCGCCTGCGCCCAGCCCAGCATCTCTGCCCAGGGTGTGGGCCTGGCCGAGATGGCCGACCTGGTGGCCGGGATGCTGCGCGACGTCGGCTTCAGCGTGGAACTCGTTCCCACCGACGGCCCACCGGTCGTCCTGGGGCGAATGGCCGGCCTCGGTCCGCGCACGCTGCTCCTGTACAGCCACTACGACGTCCAGCCGGTGGAGCCGCTCGACGCGTGGACGACGCCCCCCTTCGAGCCCGACGTGCGCGACGGCCTGTTCTACGCCCGGGGGGTCGCCGACAATAAGGGTGCGATCGTCTCGCGGGTCTGCGCGCTGGAGGCCTACCTGGCCCACCGGGACACGCTGCCGGTCAACGTCGTGTGGGTCATCGAGGGGGAGGAAGAGGTCGGCAGCCCGCACCTGGGGCAGTTCGTGGACCAACACGCGGACCTGCTGCGAGGGGCCTACGGCTGCGCGTGGGAATCTGGCGGCAAGAACGCCCGCGACCGGTACGAGATTGCGCTGGGCTGCAAGGGGTTGTTGTACGTCAGCCTGCGCGCTCGCGGGGCCGCCCGCGACCTCCACTCGGCCTCCGCCGCCGTCGTCGGCAGCCCCGTCTGGCGGCTGCTGTGGGCGCTGAGCACGCTCAAGCGTCCCGACGAGCGCGTGCGCATCCCCGGCTTCTACGACCACGTGCGCCCCGTTTCCACCGCCCAACGGCAGGCCCTGGCCGATTGGGATTACCCGGAGGAGGAGATGCGCGCGCTCTACGGCGTGGACGAATTCCTGGGTGGTTTGAGCGGCGACCGGCTCAAGGAGCGCCTCATCTTTGGCCCCACGTGCAACGTGGACGGCTTCCAAGCCGGGTACGGCGGTCCCGGCACAAAGACGGTGCTACCCTGCGAGGCGTCCGCCAAGCTGGATTTTCGGCTCGTGCCCGACCAGGATCCCACGCGAATCCTGACGCTGCTGCGCGCCCACCTCGACGACCAGGGATTCGACGACGTGGAGATCGTCGCCAGCGACGGCGAACGTCCCTCGGCGGGCGACCCTGCGCATCCCTTCGTCCAGGCCGCCGCGCGCACGGCCGAGCGAATCTACGGCCACCGCCCGGGCCTCACCCCGATGATGTCGGGCACAGGGCCGGTGTACCTCCTGTGCGGCCAGTTCGGCGTGCCAATCGTCACCGCTGGCGTGGGCTACGCGGGCTCCCGCATCCACGCGCCGGACGAGCACGTCCGCATCGCCGACTTTGTCGCCGGGACCAAGTACATCGCCGCGCTGCTGGAGGAGCTTGGAGGCTGACATCCCCGCGATACTCCGACGGGATCGCCAGAACCCGTAGCCAAGCCACCGGATCGTCAGATCCGGTGGGAGCGTGATAATGGAGGGAATGGAGGACAAGCATCTCAATGAAGAACCTGATGGTCATCTTCGAGCGCTATCTGAACCCGGATGGACCCCGGCTGAGAATCGGCGGCGTTGTCACACGGGACGTCGCGCACTACCACGGTGTTCCCCACGGTTCTGTACAAGTAGCGATTGTCGTGCTCAAGCGTGCTCAAGGGAAAACAAGTCCTCACATCCTATTACACCATCGCTCCAAGTGGAAGAAAACGTGCCCTGAGACATGGGACGTCTGCGGCGGCCATATCGACGCGGGTGAAAGAATACTGAACAATCCCAACGTCTGGGACGATCAGATGCTCATCAAAGCGCTGTTCGCGGAAACGGCCCTCAGAGAAGCGAATGAGGAATTCCGCGCCCTGTCGAACCCCGACTTTCGGTTTACAGAACGACACCTGAGGTGCTTTGGTGGCCTCGCGGTTTTCGAGACTGGGTTCGATGACCCCAGTGCTGCGAACAAGGAGCATTCGGCATTCTACGCTGCATTCGTGCCTGGCGATATTGCGACCCTGGAAGACTCGGACGACGTCAAAAGCGCATTTCAGGTCGTGGACTCGGTGGGAGTTGGAGGCGAGGAAAAGGAGGCAGTGGCCCTGGACCTGAAGCTCGTCTCCCTGCCCGACCTCGTCCTCGATTTCACCAGGGCACCAGGGGATTACGGGGATGGGATTGCCAGAGTACTTTCGCGGGCCGCACGCGAGCCAGGAACGATGAGGGCGATGGTCAAATTCCTGGGATCATATCACGATGAGACGATTGTGGAGGGGTGAACATGTCTCTACTCGACGAAGACACCGACGAGCCGTGGGGCATCTGGGATGGCAAATGCCAGGCCTGCGACTGTTATGGGCCGGTAAATGACCTGTCGCTGTGCGAGGACTGCGCGGGAAAGCTGGAACGAGACCTGATTCGCCAGCGGGATTGGGACTATTCAGCGTCAGCGTTCGGGCTGCCTTCCGAGGCCCGGGAAGCGCTGCGCCGCCAGGTGATCGTGAAATTTGGGGAAGCACTTGAGCTCATCGCTCCACCGGAGAAGGCTCAGAAGAACCGCCCTTCGCGGAAACGAAAGAAGCGCAGGGCCAGAAAGTAGATCGCCTGCACAACGGCGAAAGGGAGCCACATGAGCAGACCATTGTGGATACCCTGTCCCAGCGTCGATGACGTGCCATCGGTCTCCCAGTTGCAACAACTCGTGACCGATGAGCAACACGTCGTGCTAAAGCTTCTCGTCATACCTGATGACGAGGGCACTGCCGTTGATAAGGCGTTCATCATCCAGCAACTAACGCGCCAATTGCCCGATTTCACGGTCTTTGACAGTGGTGGCAAATCAGGCGAGTCCACCTGGATCACCATCAAAAAGGTGATCGCTGGGGAAGACGTGCTTGCGAATGCCGAAGCGATCCTCGCAGCAATGCGACTGTTCCGTGCGACCGCCCGTGACTTGATGGGCCGATTGGCACAGCAACTGGACGTGCTCCTGGAGGCATTTGCTGACCCATATTTCCGACTGCGACACGCCCATTCAGTGAAGCTGTCCGGAAAACTAGGTGAGCGCACCGACCAGTTGGGGGAGGAGTCGAGAACAGGACCATTTCGTAGGCTTTTGGCCCCAATCCGGCGCGTGCTGGAGCAAAGAACCGCAGAGTGGGAATATCGATTTCACGGTGCTGAATGCCAGTTCAGGAATACAAAGACAGGACAGATACTGGAGATCTGCCTGGGGTTCGGTGACGAATCTGGCGTTTTGGACCCGTACTTTTTCTACCAGTTCGTCAGCACGACGCCAGGCCTGGAGGAAGTCGCGAAACTTTTCAGTGACAGTTTTCACGATACCCGGCGGGCGCTCAAAATCCTTGAGCAACATGGACACCTGCGACAAATTTCTAGTCCGTCGGAGAACCGCGTGGGTCTGATCGCACCTGTGACACGACGTGAGGTGGGACCATGCGAGTCGCCCTGATCTCCGATATTCACGGCAATTTCGTAGCCTTAAAAGCCGTCCTGGCCAGCCTGAGAGCAAGTCACGTCACTCAGATCGTCTGCCTGGGTGACGTGGCCACCTTTGGCCCCCAGCCACTTCAGGTCATCAGGCAACTGCGAGAGATGGACATTCCCATTGCCATGGGCAATATGGACGCCTGGATGCTCAATCCAAAGCCACACGCATACAGGGATGAAAACACCCGGTGGATCACGGACATTGAACTTTGGGAGACCGAGCAGCTCGCATCCTCAGACCTCGACTATCTACGTACATTCCCATCACAGGTCGAGGTGTCGCTGAGCAGTGACACGTCCTTGCTCTGCGTACACGGCTCTCCGCGATCGGACACAGACATTGTCCTGGCCACCACGCCTGAGGATGAGCTCGAGCGCATGCTGTCCGATTGCCAGGCCACCGTCGTGGCCGGAGGGCACACTCACACGCAAATGCTCCGACGTTTCAGAGAAATGACCGTGATCAACCCGGGCAGCGTGGGCCTGGCGATCGAACGCAGCTCGCGGACCGGCGAGGTTATTAGTCCACCCAGGGCGGAATATGCTGTGGTTGGTTTGGAGAAAGGCGAACTCTGGATCGAGTTTCGGCGCGTGCCTTACGACGTCGGTGAATTGATCCGGGCAGCGCGTGAAAGTGGAATGGTGCACGCAGAGTGGTGGATCAACCATTGGATTACCGAATAGGCAACGCCCCGTCAATCCGCCATCCCGTTCCGAGTTCTTCGAAGGGACCGACTTACCAGGAGGGCTTATGTCCGAATCCTTGCGCAAATACCTCGACTTTGCCACCGAGACCGCCTACCTGGCGGGCAGGCTCACGCTGGGCTACTTTCAAACCGGCGTGCGGCCCGACGTCAAGGCGGACGATACACCCGTCACGATCGCCGACCGACGGGCGGAGGAACTCGTTCGCCACCGAATAGAGAAACGTTATCCGCGCCACGCCATCGTGGGCGAGGAGTATGGCACGAAGGAGGTCAGCGGGGCCAGCCACTGCTGGTTCGTCGATCCCATCGACGGAACCAAATCATTCGTGCGCAGTGTGCCCCTCTACGCGGTGCTTATCGGTCTGGAGATTGAAAGGAATGTCCAAGTCGGTGTGGCCTACTTCCCAGCGCTGGACGAGATGATCGCGGCTGCCTCTGGCGAGGGATGTTGGTGGAACGGTCGCCGCGCTCACGTCTCCGACGTGTCCACGTTGCAGCAGGCGCTCGTCACGTTCAGCGACGTGGCAAGCTTTGCCAGATACGGCCGATCTGGAGCGTGGGAACGGATCAAGCAGGGCACGTACTACCGCGCTGGCTGGGGCGATGCGTACGGTTACTTGCTCGTCGCCACAGGGCGCGCGGAACTCATGCTGGACCCGATCATGAACGCCTGGGACTGTGCTCCTTTCCCCCCCATCCTGAGAGAGGCTGGCGGCTACTTTGGTGACTGGCAGGGCAACCCCACCATCTATGGCAACGAAGCGCTGGCAACCACCCAGGTGCTTCTACCTGAGGTGTTAACGCTGACACGAGGGGAAAAAAGTTGACGTGGTGGGCCACTATGCCCGGCCCGACGTCTTTCAACTGATCGTTGATGAGCGGCCCACACCGCCGGTGATGCAGACGTGAAGCAGAGAAGACCCGAACAAGACTTCGGCGAGCTCAGTCGAGCCGTTCGGGCTTCCAGAGTCTTCCGAGGAGGGAATCATGACTGTAGAGCCTTCCGCTGATCGGTACGATAGGTTGCACTACAGGCGCTGCGGCCGCAGCGGCCTGAAGCTGCCCGCCATCTCGCTCGGGCTGTGGCACAATTTCGGCGGGGTGGACGCTTTCGAGAACGCCCGCGCCATGGTCCATCGCGCCTTTGACCTGGGTATCACCCACTTTGACCTGGCGAACAACTATGGCCCCCCACCGGGGTCAGCCGAGGAGACCTTTGGACGCATCCTGCGACAGGACCTGAACCGGTACCGGGATGAGCTGATCATCTCGACCAAGGCTGGCTACCGGATGTGGCCCGGCCCCTACGGCGAATGGGGCTCACGCAAATACCTGGTGGCCAGCCTCGACCAGAGCCTGCGCCGGATGGGATTGGACTATGTGGATATCTTTTACCACCATCGCCCCGATCCCGAGACGCCGCTGGAAGAGACGATGGCCGCGCTCGACCACGTCGTCCGTCGAGGCAAGGCGCTATACGCGGGGATCTCGTCCTACACTCCGGAGCAGACGCGCCAGGCGGCGACCATCCTGCGTGAACTCGGCACGCCGTGCCTGATTCACCAGCCCTCGTACAGCATGTTCAACCGCTGGATCGAGGACGGGCTGCTCGACGTGCTCGAGGAGGAGGGCATCGGCTGCATCGTGTTTTCTCCACTGGCGCAGGGGCTCCTGACGGACAGGTACCTGGGCGGCATCCCGGCGGATTCCCGCGCCGCCAAGCCACACGGATTCCTCAAGCGCGAGCAGGTGACCGACGCGAAGCTGACAAAGGTCCGGAACTTGGACGAAATCGCGCAGGCCCGGGGCCAGCGCATGGCACAGATGGCGATCGCGTGGAACCTGCGCCACGCGGGGATGACGTCGGTGCTCGTGGGTGCGAGCCGGGTGCGCCAGATCGAGGAAAACGTCGCAGCGTTGAACAACCTGGCGTTCACGGCGGAGGAACTGGAGGCCATCGACGGCATCCTGGCGGAGTGAATCGGAGGATAGCTCGATGATGCTCAACACCAACCGCCTGGTCCTGCGCGAATTCGTCGCGGACGACTGGCACGCCGTGCTCGCGTATCAGTCTGACTCCCGGTACCTGCAGTACTATCCCTGGACCGAGCGGACCGCACAGGAAGTCCAGGCATTTGTCCAACGCTTCATCAGTTGGCAGGCGGAGGAGCCTCGCATCAGGTTTCAGTTGGCCGTCGTCCTGCGTGCCGAAGGGCAACTCATCGGTACGTGCGGCATCCGTATGGGGGCGGCCGACGTACGGAAGGCGGATCTGGGATACGAGATTGCGCCATCGCACTGGGGCCAGGGCTACGCGACCGAGGCATCTCGCGCCATGCTCGGCCTCGGTTTCGAGGAACTGGGACTGCACCGTGTCTGGGCATCCTGCCTGGCAGAGAACGCGGCCTCGGCCCGGGTGTTGGAGAAACTGGGCATGCGGTGTGAAGGGAGGCTGCGCGACAACCATTGGATGAAGGGGCATTGGTGGGACACGCTGGTATACGGCATGATCGAGGACGAGTGGAAAACTCGGAAGGAATGAGCAAGCGCTCGGTGAACATCCCGCCGTGCATCCACGCAGGACCACAGAAAAGCATGGGGGTTGCGCGTTTTGAAAAACTCTGCTAGAATAACTGAAGTCCATTCGCAGTAACCGTCACGGCGGGCAACCATCGTACCCCAGCGCAGACCCGGCCCGCGCCAGGCAATGATTCTCGGGAGGGGGAGGAATGGGCATAAGGCAACGTGGCAGGTTATTGCTTCTAGTTATGCTGCTGTGTTTGCCTGTATCCTGTGTGCAGGGTACTGATAACTCGCCTAGCCAGAACCTGTCTAGTAGTAATCGACCTGGTAGGAACCCCCGCCTGAACCTCGCTGAGATCCTGCCGGGCGATTGGCAGTACGTCGAAACCCACTACCTGGACACAGACACCACTGGTGAGTATGAATGGATCGTCGTATACCGCTTCGACCTGTTGAATAATAGGGACCCACTTGGCGCTCCGATTGGGGCCGTTGTCTACAAGCTGGATGACAACATTCCTCCTAACATCATGGCCTATGAGTTGCGCCCTCGGGACGGCGACTATCTATGCGAGTGCGACTGCAGGTTCAACATGGAGAACGTCCTGTCCGGGCTCACAGGGGCCGAACTGGTCGTCCGCGACCGCTGCGATGAGGAGACAACCAAGCTGACCATTTTCTACTGGGACTCGTATAGTAAGGAATATGTATCACTGGGTCACTTCCTCGCTGGGGATATCGAGGTCAGCCTGGACCAGGTCACGACAAGGGAGCGCCTGCCGGGCCGCGCTCAATTGACAGAGATCGAGACTTATTACCCATATGAGAACCGGACATATTACCAGCCGGGCGATCAGGCCAGACCAGTGGAGTGCACGGAAGAAGAAATCCGCTTCTGCTACGGAGAGCCCGAGGACGTCGTGTGCTTTCGCTATCCCGAAAAGGCCGTGCTTGGATTCTACAACCAATACAACGACGACGAGAAGGCTTCTGCGTACTTCATTGAGAAAGTACGGGGCCAATTGGGACAGTGTGACGCCAGCGAGTGCGGGTGCATCGCACCGCGCCATGAGATCGCCCGCGTGCTGGTGACCTACTTGCAACTCGAACCTGTCAATGAGACCCAGGATCCGGACCGGGCCATCGTCAACGTTAAAGTCGACTGTGAGCGTCGGGACGGTGCGGATGAAGGCGAAAGGTACATACGGTGGCGTCTCGTCCGTGAGGGCGGATGCTGGCGGTTGGAGCGGCCGGAGTGATACGGGGGCCGATATTCCCGAGAAAAGCGTCATGGACCTGGCACAACAACTCTGTCTCTGGGCCGACGAACTGCGGGCCGTCGCGAGCAATGGCCTCCAGTTCAACTCGAACCCGTACGACCGGGCCAACTATGAGCGGATAGGGCGCATCGCGGCACAGATGTTCGCCCGGGCCGTCGATCGGCCGGTCGAGGAACTCGCGCCCATCCTGGCCAAGACGCTGGGACAGGCCACGCCGCTGGCGGTGGGCGACGCGATCGTGATCAACGCCGCCGCCGAGATTCTGCTAATACAGCGGGCAGACAGCGGCCTGTGGGCCACACCAGGTGGCGCTTTCGAGGTGGGGGAGACGGCCGCGGAGGGAGCCTGTCGCGAATGCTACGAGGAGACGGGGGTGCGGGTCGAGCCTCTGGGCCTCATCGGCGTTTACGACTCGCGCATCGTCGGCACACGGACGACACACCATTGCTACCACTTCTCGTTCCTGTGCCAGCCTATGGGCGAGGCGCAGGACGCCCCACTCCATCCGCAGGAGACGCTGGATATGGGCTGGTTCGCAGAGGATGCGCTCCCGCCGCTCGACCGGGGGCACGACTTCTGGGTGCCCCTCGGCTTCCGCTTCTGGCGGGGAGAGACGGAGCGGGCCTACTTTGACCCGGCATCCCCTGGCCTGTCCAGATAAAAACCCTGCCACCACTCGGTAGCAGGACTGCTGGCGCCCCCGGCGCGATTCGAACGCGCAACCTGCGGATTCGAAGTCCGACGCTCTGTCCAATTGAGCTACGGGGGCAATTGATGTATAATTAAGGCCGGATCAAGTCCGGCCACGGCAGACTGGGGTGAGTGGTGGGATTCGAACCCACAATCTCCTGGGCCACAACCAGGTGCCCTAACCCTTAGGCTACACCCACCAAGCTATTTTATTGTACCATAAAGCACGCAAAGGAGCAAACGATGGAACTTGAAGGACCACGCGTCCAACGCCACGACGTCCAGATCCTCACCACCCGCTTCCAGTTCAGCGGCCAAGTCGAGACGGTGGGACCCGTGGCCAACTTTATCGACGACCCAACGCGTGACAACCTGTCGCTCTACGACACTCGCCTGGCATCACTAACACCCGGCACCCCGCTGAAGGCGATCTCTCGTCCGCACGTCGTCGTTCGCAAGTCCCAAATCGTACTCTTATACTTCACCTCGGCCGAGATCCGCGCCTCAATCCGTACACTCACCCGGCGCGAACTGCTGGTGGCCTACACGCCGCTGGCTGTGTGCCGGGGCTACTTCCACATGCCCTCCGAAGCCGATGTGCGCGACTTTCTCAGCCTCGTCCGCGGCGACCTGCTGCCCATCACCCAGGCGCACATCTTCCCCCTCGTCGAACTCCCTGAGCCCTTCCCAGCCGAAGCCGAACAGGTGATGGTGGGCCGCTCTCACCTGCACTTTTATCATACTGCATAGCGACGCGGTCATCGCTTGTCTGCCACGACGAGCATCACCTTGCTGCGCCCGACTCGCTCCCACACAGTGCGCAGAACGAACCCTGCCTCCACCGCCGCCGCCTCGCTCCCGCCGGGAAGCGGCTCCCCCTGCCCGGTCACCCGATACAGCCACCCGATGAACCGCGAGAGCGGATCGCGCCCGGTCAGGCGAGCCCCGGCGACGACGACCAGCCGGCCCCCCGAGCGCGCCTCGGCAGGATCAGGACCGTGGAGAACACGCGCCATCTCCTGCAACGTGGCAGGGTCCACGATGAACTCGGTGGGAAAGGTGGCCACGGCGCTGTCGAAACACCCATCCCCGAAAGGAAGGGCCTGCGCACGGGCGCGCACCAGGGGAACAGGCAATCCGGCTCTCATCGACCGCCGCCGCGCCAGGCGTCCCATGTGTGGCGAGCGGTCGAGCCCCACCGGAGCAAGCCCTCGCTGTGCCAACGCCACGAGCAGGTGACCGGGGCCGTGACCAAGTTCCAGCACCCGTTCGCCCCATAGATACGGGATCGCCGTGCGCCCCCACGCATTCCACTGCCCCAGCGACACCACCCAGGCCACCAGATCGTAGGTCCAGGCCAACTGATTGTAGAGCAAGCGAAAAAAGGATCGCAGAAAGGCCCACCACAGGCGACGCATCGCCCCCTCCAAAGCGAACACCCCCGCCACATCGCAACGGCGAGGGTGTCTATGTGCAGATTCTGCGCCAGTGCCAGTATCGCCAACCTGCAGAGCGGCTAGACGAGGGCACCGGCCCCAGCCGGTGGCTGTGTCCCTTCCTGCTCTGGTATGACCCAGGTCGCCAGATCTACCGTCAGTCCCTCGAAGAAACTATTGGGTGGCAGATTGCCCACGCCATAACTGGCCTCCACGATGCGCGCCCGCACACGCAGCGTCTTGGTCTCCAATATGACGTCCTTGCCCACTTCGGCCAGCACCGGCTCTCCCTTGGGTGCCAGCTTGGTGCGCAGCGCCTCGTCGTGGAAGGCATAGTCTGACATCAGCACCCTGGTCACGGTGCGAATGTCGTTCTTGTCGAACAGCCAGACCTCGAAGGCAGTCACTTTGTTAGGCGCACCCACACCGATGGTCTCCGAGATGCCCACGCCGCACTCGCCCATGAACTCGCCCGTCTCCAACTCAATGCTGAACGAGGGATCATAGTGGTCATCTCCCAGCGCATACGTCGTGACAAACTGGGCCAACGGCGGTCCCTCGGCCCCCCAGGAGACTTCCTCAGCAGGTCTGAGCCCTACGGCGACTCCCCCACGCCGCTCTTCCGCTCGCGGCACGGCCCCTGACCCGCGCAGGCGACTGAGGAGGAGCACCGCCCCTCCCACGAACGCCAATACCAGCAGGCCGGCGCCGCAGACCATCGCCACCGAGCGAAAGCCCGCCCCGCCACCCGGTTCCGGCGCGGCAGGCGGTGCCTCCGGCGCGGCTTCGATTGCTCGCACCAGTGCCCGCAGGCGGACCGCATCCTGTCCACTGCGCTCCCCTGCCAGCCCCTCCAGCGTCTCAGCCAGTTGACCCTCCTTCCAATACTCCACGCCCAACTTGCCGCGCGCCCACTCCAGGTCGCCGGTACTCGCATACCGCTCGGCGACCCAGACGACGTAGTCGCTCTGGAAATCCGAGCGCAGATTACCAGGCGTGGAATTGGTCCACTCGACCGGCCACCACCACCAGCCGATAGCCAGACCCAGGAGCAGTCCCAGCAAGGCCCCAGCGACCAGCGTGATCAAGGTCCTGTGTTTCTGAACGAATTGCACGATGGTGTACATCTTCGCCCCCTTTCCTATACCTTGCTCGTTTCGCAGCAAATCTCACTTCACTCATTGTACCACAAGCACCATTGACGCACAACTACTTTACCACAAGGCGGCGACTAAGGCAAATCCGGGTTCCCGGCCCGCGGATGCGCGCGTAGATAGACCTCCCGCGCCCGGTTTTGACTGACGTGGGTATAGATTTGAGTCGTGGCGAGGTTGGCATGCCCCAGCAGCTCTTGCACGACGCGGAGGTCTGCACCGCCATCCAGGAGATGGGTGGCAAAGGTGTGGCGCAGGACGTGGGGAGTGACATGCGTGCGGATGTCCGCCTGCTTACCCACCTTCTCCAATATCAGCGCCACGCCCCGCACCGTCAGGCGACCACCCCGGTGGTTGAGCCACAGCGCGTCGGTCGGTCGTCGCCCCAGTAACGCAGACCGCCCCGCCTTCAGGTACGTCCGCACCGCACGCACCGCTGGTCTTCCCAACAGCCCAATGCGCTCTTTGCCTCCCTTACCGACCACGCGCACCTGGGCCTGGGCCAGGTCTACGTCCGTCACGTCCAGGCCTGCCAACTCACTGACCCGCAGGCCAGCCGCGTACAACACCTCGATGATGGCGCGATCGCGCTGGCCCAGCGGCGTGGACGTATCAGGGACGGCGAGCAGCGCCTCCAACTCGGCGACCGTCAGATACGCCGGCAGCCGTTTAGGGACGCGAGGAGCACCGACCATACGGAAAGGGTTGCGCTCCAGCACTTCATCCCGCACCAAAAAGTCGCCAAATGACCGCAGTTCCGCCACGCGACGTGCGATGCTGGCCTTCACATAGCCTGCAGCGTCTAGCTCCGCCAGGTAACTGCGCAGCAGCGAGCGGTCCACTTGCTCCAACGAACTCACCCCCCGGGCCCTGCAATAGTCGAGAAACTGACCGATGTCGTTACAATAGTTCTTGACCGTGTAAGGCGAGGCGTTCCGGCCCGCCCGCAGGTAGGTCAAGAACCGCTCCAGCAGCCTGTCCATCTCTGTGCCCAACACGCGCAGAAACCTGGAGAAAGCATTACCACCGCATTTTGCTTCACGCTATGGCCGGCTCGGCCTCGGGCTGGGGGAGGCTGGCGACCTCGACCTCCTCTTCACAGGCGATACATTTCGCCCAGCCCTGGCGTGCCTCGGTCAGCAGCCCGCCGCATTCAGGACACGGTTGCGGCAGAGGTCGCTTCCACACGGCAAATTTGCACGAGCCAGGCTCGTCGCCGTTATAGTTGGCACAACCGTAAAGCGCGCGCCCGCGTCGCGTCCGTTTCTCCACCAGGTCACCACCGCACTCCGGACACTTGGCGCCGGTCTTGACCAGGATCTGCTGACTATAACGACAATCGGGAAAGTTGCTGCAGCCAATGAACTTGCCAAACCGCCCGTACTTGTATATCAGCGGATGGCCGCACTTTGGGCACAGTTCGCCCGTCGGCTCGTTGCCCATCTGAACGGTGGGCATCTCCTCCCGGGCCTGACCAAGCGTCGTGGAGAACGGCTCATAGAAGTCACGCATCACCGGCACCCACTCCCGCTCACCACTGGCGATCCGGTCCAGATCCTCCTCCATCTGGGCCGTGAAGCCGACGTCGATATAATCCGAGAAGTACTTAACCAGCAGATCGTTGACGACGATCCCCACTTCGGTGGGGTACAACCGCCTGTCACGTCGCTCGACGTATCCCCGTTGCTGGATGGTCGACATGATCGGGGCATAGGTGCTGGGACGGCCGATGCCGTACTCCTCCAATGCCCGCACCAGCGTCGCCTCGCTGTAGCGCGGAGGAGGCTGGGTAAAGTGTTGCGCGGGCAGCAACTGCAACAGGTCCAGCACCTCATCCACCGTCAACGGCGGGATCTCCTCTCGCCTGCGTTCCTCTTCGTCCTGGGCATCCTCGTCCTTCGCCTCCTCGTACACGGCCAGGAAGCCTTTGAAGCGGAGCGTGGAGCCACTGGCGCGGAAGAGGTAGGGCTTGTCCTGCACCTCAGGGAGACCGGCCAGGATCTCTACAGTGATGGTATCGTATACCGCCGGCGCCATCTGGCTGGCGACGAAACGCCGCCAGATCAGCCGGTAAAGCTGGTACTGGTTCCGATCCAGGACCGGTTTGAGCGACCCGGGCGTGCGGAATACGCTGGTAGGACGGATGGCCTCGTGGGCCTCCTGGGCACGCTTGGCCCGCGTCTTGTAACGCGGCGGCTCGGGCGGCACGAACGGTGCACCATACTTCTCCAAGATGAACTGTCTCGCCTCTGTCTGCGCCTGCTCAGCCACGTTGGTGCTATCGGTACGCATGTACGTGATCAGGCCGGCCGGCCCATCCCCCAGGTCTATCCCCTCGTACAATTGCTGGGCGAGGCGCATCGTGCGCCGGGCCGTGAACCCCAGCCGCCGAGAGGCCTCCTGCTGCAGCGTGCTGGTCGTGAACGGAGGCGCGGGTCCGCGCTGCCGCTGCCCCTCCTTCACCTCCGCCACGGTGTAGGTAGCCCTCTCCAGCTCGGCCACGACGTCCTGCACCTCGGCCTCACTGTGGAGGTCCAGTTCCTCCCCGCGAATGCGATGCAGCCTGGCGATGAAGCTGCGCGGCTGTTCCTGTTCTGGCTCCTGCTTCGCCAACTCCGCCTCGATCGACCAGTATTCGACCGGCACAAAGCTCTCGATCTCGCGCTCTCGCTCGACGACCAGCCGCACGGCCACCGACTGCACCCGACCGGCCGAGAGCCCGCGTCGCCCCATCTTTTCGCGCAGCAGCGGGCTGAGCGTGTAGCCGACGAGGCGGTCGAGGATACGCCGTGCTTGTTGCGCCTCCACTCGCGGCATGTCAATTTCGCGCGGGTGGGCAAAGGCGTGCTCGATGGCGTCGCGCGTGATCTCGTGGAACTCGACGCGGTGCACCGGCCGCCACGCGATGGCCGACTTGAGCGCCTGGAGCAAATGCCAGGAAATCGCCTCGCCCTCCCGGTCCGGGTCAGTCGCCAGGTAGACCTCGGACGAATTCTTGACGTCCGCACGCAGTTCCCGCACCACGTCCTTGCGCTTGGCGGGGATGACGTAGCGGGGTCGGAAATCATCGTCAATGTCTACGCCCATGCGATTGGAAGGCAGATCGCGCACGTGCCCCACCGAAGCCCGCACCGTATAGTCCTTTCCCAGAAAACGACCCACGGTGCGCGCCTTGGCCGGCGACTCGACGATCACCATTCGGGGCTTGTTCGCCAGATCGGCCCTGGCCTTTGACACGACGGTATGCTCATCCAGATCGAGCCCCTCGTGGGCTGGCGTGCGGCCCATCTTGAACATCTTTGTACCACACGTCGGGCACATCCCCTGCGTGGCCGGCGTTCCCTTGCTGGTGAACACCGGCCGGGGGTCTTGCATCTCCCGCTTGGTTTTGCACTTGACACAATACGCCTGCATATACACCTCAATGCCAGTTTACAGGTATTCCCGCCGTTTCTCCCGTTCCAGTCGACGCACGATCTCCCGCACCTCCTGCTCCCGCTCACTGGGGCAGACGAGCAGGGCGTCCTCCGTATCCACGATCACCATCCCCTCCAAACCGATCGTAGCGACAAGCCGTTTTCCACCAAAGACCAACGTGTCGCGCGTATCAATCCCCACGTGCAGGCCGACGACCGTGTTCCCGTCTTCGTCGGCTGGCAGCAGCCCCGAAAGGTTGGACCAACTGCCTACGTCCGACCAGCCGATATCCACCGGGATCACGGCCACGTCCTCAGCTCCCTCCATCACCCCATAGTCAATCGTCTGCTTGACGACCTGGGGCCAGACACGACCCAGCGTCGCATCGTAGCCGGATGTCCCCAGTGTTGCCTCGATCTCTGCCAACTGTACGTAGAAATCGGGCATCTGGCGCTGGAACTCTTCCACGATGCGGTCCACGTGCCAGATGAACATGCCACTGTTCCACGAGTACTCGCCGCTCTCCACCATGTGAAGCGCGGTCTCCGGACTTGGCTTTTCGGTGAACCGCTCGGCCTGAAAGACCGGGAAACCCTCTGCGGCGTTCAGGCTCTGCCCCTGCTTGATGTATCCATAGCCGGTCGAGGGAAACGAGGGCTTGATCCCCAGCGTGATTAGGTAGCCATGCTCAGCAACCTGCGCCGCGGCGGTCAGCACCTGGCGGAAGGTCGCGGCGTCAACGACAAAGTGATCGGCCGTGAGCACCGCCATGATCGCTTCTGGGTCCTGCCGACGCAGGTGAATTGCCCCCAGCCCGATGGCAGGCGCGGTGCCGCGGCCCACCGGCTCGACGATAAAGTTCTCCGGGGGCAAATCGGGCGCCTGTGCCGCCAGGGATGCGACGTGCTCGGCACCTGTGACGACAAAAACCTGCTCTGGCTGGAGAAGAGGGGTAATCCGGTCCACCGCGTGCTCGAACATCGTGCGCCCCCCGACCAGCGTGAGCGACTGCTTGGGGCGATCGCGGCGACTCAGAGGCCACAGCCGTGTCCCGAACCCTCCCGCCATGATCAGTGCGTAGAATGCCATCTCGTCCTCCTTGTCACTCCACCACGTACTCTACGCCTGGCTCGCGAGCGACGACGTATTTCATGCCGCCGACCTGGCGTACCATCCCCTTCAACTCCATCAGCGCCAGCGTGCTGGTGACCTGCGCAATAGGCAGGCCCACCTGTTGCCGGAGCTCATCCACGTGAGTTGGTTCATCCGACATGCGGGCCAGCAGCGCCGCCTCTGTCGCGTCAGCCGGAAGCACCTGTCGGGCCTCCGCCTGCTCAGCGACCATGGTCAAATTCAGCTCTTCCAGAATATCCTCCGGGCCGAGCACGACCTTGGCCCCATCCCGGATCAACGCGTTGGTGCCAGCGCAGCCACGGGCGAGGATGCTGCCCGGCACAGCAAAAACATCCCGCCCCTGCTCGGCAGCAAAATCGGCAGTGATCAATGCCCCGCTCCGGACACCCGCATCGGTGACAAGCACGCCCAGGCTGAGGCCGCTGATGATGCGATTGCGGGGTGGGAAGTTGGATCCCTCCGGCCGCGTACCGAGCGGGTAGTCGCTCACCAGCGCCCCGTGCGCGATGACTTCCTCGGCCAACTTGCGGTGCTCCGGCGGATAGACCTGGTCAATGCCGCAGCCAAGCACAGCGATCGTGCGTCCCCCAGCCCTGAGTGCCGCCCAATGTGCCTCGGCATCAATGCCCCGCGCCAATCCGCTGACGATCGTGATCCCACTGCGCGCCAGCGCCGAGGTCAGCCGGCGGGTCACCTCCCGTCCGTATGGCGAGGCACGCCGCGTGCCGACGACCGCTACTGCCCAGGCGTCCTCCTCTGTCATCGTCCCCTTGACGTAGAGCACAGGTGGTGGGTCGGAGATTTCGCGGAGGAGGCGTGGATAGCCGGGGCTCTCCCACGTAAGCAGGTGCGCACCAACGGCGGCGATCTTTTCCAGTTCCTGATCCAGATCGCGCGCAGCCCGGGTCGCCAGCAGATTCTCCAGCGAACGACGATCGAGCCCAGCCCGGCGCAATTCTTCGCCCGGTGCGTGCCAGGCCCGTTCCACGTCCCCGAAGTAGTCAAGCAGCGCCCGCAGCCGGGTCGGCCCGATGCCGCGCACGATGTTGAACCCAACCCAGTAACGGTCGCTTCGCTTACGGTTGTCCATCATCCTTTCCCTACCTACATGCCCGGCAACAGGTGCACCACCATCCGCTTCGAATCCAGGTCCAGTTCAAGTACCAGCTCATCCACGGCTGGCAGGAGCATCTCGCCCCGAGAGCCACGCACAACGTACACGTCATGGGCCCCGGTTTCCAGCACTTTAACTACCTGGCCCAGCCACTCGCCGTCCTCCGTCTCCACCCGCACACCGAGGAGTTGAAAGTGGTAATATTCCCCTTCCTCAAGCGGTACAGCTTCCTCGATCGGTATCTGCACGAGCATGCCGCGCAGTTCATCGGCACCATTCCGATCATCGCAACCGCCCAGTTTCAGCAGTAGCCTCCCCCCGTGCCGGCGCATCTTTTCCACCGGATAGCGTCGCACCGCTTCCGGGTGATCGGGAGAGGCGAGGAAAAAGTAGGCGTGTTGATTCAGCCGTTCGGGGGAACCGGTGATGACCTCGACGCGCAGTTCACCCCGGACGCCGTGCGGCCGCAATATCCGCCCGACCGCTAAATAGCGAGGCTCAGGCATACGCACTCCCCCTGAGCCCCCACCACTCCCGCTATCACGTTGTGCCTGAGCACCCATCGGTGCCTAGACGATTTCGAGGGTGACCCGCTTCCCCTGCTTGGCAGCGAGCACCCGGATGAGCGTGCGCATAGCGTTCACGGTACGCCCACCCTTCCCAATCACGCGGCCCATGTCCTCGGGGCCGACCCGCAGTTCCAGGATCACCGAGCTTTCGCCCTCGATCTCGGAGACGTACACCTGGGACGGGTCATCCACCAGCGACTTGGCGATGAATTCAACCAGTTCTTTCATCGAAGCCATTGTTGCTCCTCCCTCCTGAGGTAGTTGATGCGGAACCCACACACAGTACGGAGACGCAGTGAGGGAGCAAATTTCCACTGCGACATGGAACAGGTTATTCGTCTATTCTGTCTCTACCTCCTCACCCTCATCTCCCGCTCCAGCGGGTTCAGCTTCGGGCGCTACAGCTTCTGGCTCTGCGACCGGCTCTTCCGCCACAGGCATCACATGCTCCCGGCGGGTTTTCGGACTTGTGGCCGGCGCAGCCCGCGCCGCTTCCTCCGCCTCGGCCACCAGCGCTTCCATGGACTCGCCCTGCTTGAGCCGCTCGAATCGGGCCATCGTCCCCTGCTTATCCAGCAACCGGGCCACGGATTCGGTGGGCTGCGCACCGACGCTCAGCCAGTGCAACGCCCGGTCTTCCTTGATCTGTACCGTCTCCGGCTCGGTGCGTGGGTTGTGGAAACCGATAGCCTCGATGAAACGACCATCGCGGGGGGCTCGCGAATCAGTCACGACCACCCGATAACTCGGCTGCTTCTTTGCGCCTACGCGGCGCAATCGAATCTTGACCATATTCCTCCCTTATCCGAACATGCGCATCAATCCGCGCGTACCCTTTTTTCCCTTACCCAATTGCTTCATCATCCGCTGCATCTGCCGGAACTGCTTCAAAAGCGCGTTCAACTCCTGCACCGTCGTGCCGCTGCCGCGAGCGATACGCTTCTTGCGGCTGGCGTTGAGTATGCGAGGATTGCGCCGCTCCTCCGGCGTCATCGAAAGGATCATCGCCTCAATGCGTTTGAACTGCCGGTCCGTGACCTCGGGCGACACGTCCTGGACCAATTTTCCCATCCCGGGCACCAGGTCGAGAATCTGGCTCAGCGGCCCCATGTTCCTGACCTGCTGCAACTGCTCCAGGAAATCCTCGAGGTCGAAACTGGCCTCGCGCAACTTGCGCTCCAGGCGTTCGGCCTGCTCCTGGTCAAAGGCGGCCTCCGCCCGCTCGATGAGCGTCAGCACGTCCCCCATTCCCAGGATACGGGAGGCCAGCCGGTCGGGATGAAACACCTCCAACGCGTCGGCCTTTTCGCCCGTGCCCAGGAATTTGATTGGAATGCCAGTGACGGCCCGCATGCTGATGGCCGCCCCCCCCCGCGCGTCGCCGTCCACCTTGGTCAGGACCAGCCCGGTCAGCCCCACGTGCTCGTGAAAACCGGCCGCGACATTCACCGCTTCTTGTCCCGTCATCGCGTCAGCCACCAGGAGCGTCTCGACCGGCTTAACCGCCCGCTTGACGGCCTCCAATTCGGCCATCATCTCCTGGTCAATCTGCAGGCGACCGGCGGTGTCGAGAATAACCACGTCGTATCCTCGCCGACGAGCTTCGCGAACGCCATTCGCGCAGATCTGAGGCGGTGGGACTTGCTGCCCCTCGTCAAAGACCGGCAATTCCAGTTGGCGGCCCAGTACCTCCAGTTGCGTGATCGCAGCCGGGCGATAGATGTCACCGGCGACCATCAGCGGCAGGTGGCCACCTTGCTTGAGATAGCGGGCCAGTTTCGCCACCATCGTCGTCTTGCCCGATCCCTGCAGCCCGACCAGCATCATGACGTAGGGCACAGACCCCTGCAGTTCCAACCGCCCCGGCTCGCCCAGCGTGTCCACCAGTTCCTCGTGGACGATCTTGATCACCTGCTGTGCCGGGCTCAGGCTCTTGGCCACCTCGACGCCGACGGCCCGCTCGCGCACGCGGGCGATGAAATCCTTGACTACTTTGTAATGTACATCGGCCTCCAACAGGGCCAGACGGATCTCCCGCAGCACTTCATCTACGTCAGCTTCGCGCAGGACACCACGCTTGCCCAGCCGCCGAAAGACAGCCTGGAGTTTGTCGGTTAGATTCTCAAACATTGTGCTCCGACTGACAGCCGATCAGTATGCGAGGCGATTGTAATGGAAAAGCTCTGTTTCGTCAAGTTTTCTGGACTCTCACCACCACACGCGCGTCCACCGCTGCTACCCCCTGTTCGAACACGAGCAGCGGGTTGACGTCGATCTCCACCACCTCGGGGCATTCGACCAGGAGCCGCGACAGCGCCAGCAACGCCTCGACGACCGCCTCCACGTCCACTGGTGGCTCGCCGCGCACGCCGCGCAACAGACGGCTGCCCCGCACCTCAGAGATCATCCCCTCGGCATCCTCACGGGTCAGCGGAGCCAGGCGAAACGCGACGTCCTCGAAGACCTCCACGTACACGCCGCCCAGCCCGAACATCACCACCGGCCCGAAACTCGGATCGCGCTTGCCGCCCAGGATCACCTCCCGGCCCCGGGAGAGCATCCGCTGCACCAGGACTCCCGCGACCTGGGCGCCACGGGCGCGCTCCTCCACCCGCGCCAGGAGCGCGGGGAACTCTGCCAGCAGTGCATCCCGGCTCCCGACCCCCAGCACGACTGCACCCACGTCCGACTTGTGCGGGATGTCGGGCGAGAGCACCTTGAGCGCCACCGGGTAGCCAACAAGGCTGGCGGCCACCAGCGCCGACTCGACGTTCTCCACCACGGCCCACTCCGCGCTGGGGAGACCGAAGAGAGCACACAGCCCCAACGCCGCGTCGGTCGTCAACACCCCGTCGCGCGCCAGCAGCCCTTCGACCTCGCGCGGCCGCTGGGCTGGCACGGGCGGCAAGGTAAGCAGTTGGCCAGGAGGGCTATGCCAGTCGCGCGAGGCAGCCAGCGCCCGCACCGCCCCCTCGATCTCGGTAAAGATCGGGACATCCGCCTCGTTCTTGAGCAGTTCCACCTCTCCTTGCTGGGCAAAGGCACACACCGCCACGGGCCTGTCCAGTTCTTGGATCAACTCTCGCAGCCTGCGGACCAGGTGACGCGACATGTCACCCTCGGGGCCGGTGCTGTAGGTGTGCACCAGCAACAGTGCGTCAGGATCGAGCATGCGCAGGCATTCCTCAACAATGCGACCGTACAGATCAAAGTCAAAGATGACGCCCAGGTCAAGCGGATTGGTCAGCGCAATGACGTCCGCCCGGAACAGGCTCCGCACACCGGCCAGGAAGTCATCAGGGACGGGGACGAGATGGAAGCCATTCGCCGCGACTGCGTCGGCGGCTACCACCGCGTGCCCCCCGGAGCGCGAGGCGACGACGATGTCGTTGCCCCGCACCGGCGGCAGCGCAAACCCCTGGGCCAGCATCACCGCGTCATCGAAGCTGGCGGCCCGGGCGACGTTGGCCTGCCGCAGGGCTGCATCGACGACGCGGTCGTCGTTCGCCAGCGCCGCCGTGTGTGAGAAGGCGATCTCTGCGCTCGCCTGGGCGGTGTTCGCCTTGTGCACGACGATGGGCTTGGGCGATGAGGCGGCCAATTCCATCAGACGACGGCCCTCCTCGATGCTCTCCAGGTAGAGACAGATGATCTCGGTGCCCGGATCATCCAGCAAATAGGTCAGATAGTCCACTTCGTCCAGGTCGGCCTTGTTGCCCATACTGACGACCTTGTTGACCCCTAACCCTGCCTCGTTGAGCAGGATCAGGTAGGTGATGGAGACGCCGCCGCTCTGCGCCAGAACCGAGACCGGACCACGTTTCAGCGACTGCTGCTCAAGCCGGACGAAGGGCAGGCACAGCCCGTTGTCCATGTTGACCACGCTGATACAGTTTGGGCCCACGAAGCGCATGCCCCAGCGCCGGGCCACCGCGCACACCCGTTCCTCCAGCTCGCGCCCCGCCTTCGAGAACTCGGCGAAGCCACCCGACTCGATCACCGCGCGGTGGATGCCCTTCGCCCCGCACCTGTCCAGCAGGTCGGGTACTGCCGCCGCCGGTGCCAGGATCACGGCCAGGTCGATTCCGGCAGGCAGCGATTCGACCGACGTCAGGATAGGAACGCCGTACACATTGCCACTGCGCAGCCCGACGGCATGGATGTCGCCACTGTAGCCAAACGCCAACATGTTGGCGATGATGTTGGCCGCCAGGTTGTCGGGCCGCTCCGAAACGCCGATGACCACAACGCTATCGGGATAAAAGATTTTGTCCACTGCTTTGCCTCCCGCTATGATGTGACGCGAGGATTGTATCAGAGAGCGGGCAAAATGCCAACCGGCGACTTAAAAGTCCTGGGGTTTGTGGTACAATAGGTACGCGACGGTCTGGATGCTGGATGCTGCGTGTTGATGAGGAGTTGAACGCACGTGGAGCCGTGCATTGCGCTGCACAGGCGCAGGCGTTCCTGGCTCTAGATTAAGGAGGATAACCATGTCAGTCACCGAGTACCTGCAGCACAGCGAGTTGTTTTCCGGGCTTGCATCTGAGCAGGTTGAGCGAATCGTCGCCCTGGGCCACGAGGTCGTCTACAATGCCGGCGACGCCATCATCCGCGAAGGAGACCCCTCCGACGAGATGTACATCGTCTGCAGCGGCATGGTCAAGGTGGAGGTCTCGAGGGGCGTGATTCCCGACGTGCCCGGAGCGCCCCGATTGACACCCATCGCCCGCCTGGGGCAGGGACAGATGTTCGGCGAGATGGCGCTGGTCGATCGCGGGGCGCGCTCGGCGACGGTGTGCTGCGTGCAGGACAGCACCGTGCTCTACGTCATCGCCCGCCAGGCTTTCTGGGATCTCTGCGATAGCGACCATCACACTGGCTACGTCGTGATGCGCAACATCGCCGCCGACCTGTCGTTCAAACTGCGGCACCGTAACCTGCAAATGAGACTGGCGGGAGGCGAATGATGATCTACAAAGTGAGCTACGTGGTCGTCGGGAAGCCGCACCTGGGCGCGATCGTCAACCTGGACACACCGCCGCGCGTCGGTGACCGGGTGCAACTGGGCGACGAGGTGTGCGAGGTCAGCGAGGTCATCGACCTGATTCCGCCACGCGAGGACTTTGCCTACCTGCACGTCACGTGCCGGCCGGTGGAGGGGGGGACGTAGCTCCAATACCTTTCAGATAACACATCGCCAAGGTGCCAGGCACCTTATGTGAAAGGCATTGGACGTAGGTCCACTCGCTGGCGAACCCCTTGCTGGCCAGGGGTAACACCCTGTCCCTGGCCCGTATGACTCCTGTCACCTTGACAGGAGTCGATGTTAGCAGTACAATATATGCGTTCCTATGCATATATTGGCCAGACGAGGGCAGGCCGTGACAGTCACGGCTTTCTTCTAGGTGTGCACCCGAAACTACCCACCCGCCTGCGGCGCTAGATCAACCACGCCATCCGGGAGAGGGCTGGGATGAAGGCCTTCGTGCCGATGACCCTCGTCACCGAGGAGACAAATGTATATGAAACCGAAAACCGTGATCGCTGTAATTCTTCTTCTGTTCGTCGCTGCGAGTGTGGTGTATTGGGCCGTGGGTGATTCCCGCGCACGTACGGAGAGTTCACGAGAAAACGACGATGCCACAGTTCCCGTCGTGACTATATCGAGCTCTGAACACGTCAGCAGGCCGGAGGAGGCTCAACGCAGGGTAATCGTCTACTACTTCCACGGCACCGCCCGCTGTCTAACCTGCCGCACGATCGAGCAGTACGCACACGAGGCGCTGGAGACCGGATTCCCCAAAGAGCTCCAATCAGGGACGATGGAGTGGCATGCAGTCAACGTGGAAGAACCCCAGCACCAGCACTTTATCAGTGACTATCAACTGCACACGCGGTCTCTGGTGTTAGTCGAAATGGAAGGTGAAACCCAGGTCCGGTGGAAGGACCTCGATCGGATATGGGAACTCGTCAGCAATGAGGATACTTTTATCTCGTACGTACAGAGCGAGACCAGGGCTTATCTGGGGGAAAACTGATGGGGGAATGGTTGCTTGGTACAGCGTCGGCACTGTGGCTGGGGATTCTGACTTCGGTCAGCCCTTGCCCGTTGGCGACGAACATCACGGCGATTTCTTACATAGGTAGGCGGGTCAAGAGTCCGCAGCAGGTTTTCCTGGCAGGTGTCTTGTACACTTTGGGTAGATCGCTGACCTACGTGGTTCTGGGAGTACTGCTGGTTAGCAGCATCTTATCCATGCCGTACGTATCTAACGTCCTTCAGAAGTATATGAACAAGCTCCTGGGGCCAATTCTGATCTTGGTGGGCATGTTCTTGCTAGAGATGTTAAGGATTAACCTGCCGGGTTCCGGCATCGGTGAGGGAATGCAACGGCGGGTTGAGGCATGGGGTATCTGGGGAAGCGCCGCGCTTGGGGTCATCTTTGCGCTTTCCTTTTGTCCTGTTTCGGCAGCATTGTTTTTTGGCAGCCTGGTTCCCTTGGCCATCAAGGGTGGATCCGGTGTGCTGCTACCGTCGCTCTATGGAGTAGGAACTGGGCTTCCTGTGCTCATCTTCGCGGTGCTGATCGCGTTAGGGGCACATGCGGCGGGCAGGGCATTCGACACGCTGGCTTCAATCGAACGCTGGGCACGTCGGGGCACGGGAGTTATTTTCATTATCGTTGGAATTTACTGCTCCCTCACGTACATCTTTGGCGTTTTCTCGTGAGGCGGCGACGAGCTGGCCCAAACCGGAGGCTGCGTACCAGGCAGTAGACCACTTTATGCGGGAGGTGGGTGCTACCCCCGGCCGGGGCGAGCATCGACGGGAGGAGGAGGCCCAACACCTCGCCGACAGGCCCCGCGCCGTCCTGAGCCGGCTGTTCCACGCCCCCGACCCGCAGAGCGGACATAAGCAACTATGAGGTCAACATGGCAAATCTAAGCCATCGACAAATCTTGGTAGGACAACGGCCCGCAGGGCTGCAAGGACTGGACGAGGTATTCGCCGAACTGCACGAACAAGGCCGGCATCCAGACGAGCCTGGTTTGGGGATGATAGTGGTCGACCGTGCCCGGAAGATGCAGAACTATATCCCCAAACCGGCCGTGGACGACTTTGCCCAAGCGCTATTGCGCGAGTACCGCAAGTACGTCGAGCAGTGTTTGTGTGGCCGCACGCCCCAGCCAGTGAACTATGGCACGTGGCGCGGGTACCCACGTGAGCACATCCCCTGGTTCCCTACCGTAGCTGAGGATCTGTGCACCGGTTGTGGCGCGTGCCTCGAGTTCTGCTCGTTCGGCGTCTACGGAGCTGACCCAGATGGCAAAGTCACGGTGATAGAGCCGTTCAAGTGCCAGGTGGGATGCAGCTCGTGCAATAACGTCTGCCCGCCCCGAGCGATCACTTTCCCGCTGCGCAGCATTCTGGACGCATTTCGACCAGGTAGGCGAGGGTGAGATCACGTTCGACATAGCCCTGATCTGATCCCCGACAGCCTTCCCATGACGATCTTTAGCACCCTATCCGGGTTGATCTTTGGTGGATTCATCCGATAAACGGAACACGCAACACGCACCACATGGCTCGGGGAAATTGCACGAGGCGGAACACTGCCCTTTCACAGCAGGTAAGTGACGTTGTGCACATCGGTTTTGGTGACGATTGTACGCTTGACAGGGACAGGTTTGTGGTGTAATATATGCGCTGTATTGCATATAGTGAGAGGCAGACGATGAAAGGGAACTCGTATCGGCAGGCGGCCAAGTTGTTTCATCTGCTGTCCCATCCGGTCCGGTTGCACATCCTGGACGAACTGCGGAAGGGCGAGGCGTGTGTGTGCCACCTGCAGGTGGTCCTGGGACGGCCCCAGGCCTACGTGTCCCAGCAGTTGCGGGTGCTGCGGGAAGCAGGGGTGGTGCGGGATCGCAAGGATGGTTTGCTCGTTCACTACCAAGTGGCCGACCAGCAGATGGAGCACTTGCTGGGGGAGGTCCTGGGGGCGGCAGGGGAGCCAATGTGCGTGCCGGGCTGCTCGTGCCCTCGCTGCCAGGTGGAGGACCTAGGCACGCCAGGCTTCGTCTTGGCCAGTGAGCGGGCTGGATAGCACCGCCGCACAAGGCCAGTCCAAGGCAAGCCGTGGCAGCCACGGCTTTTTTGGGGCCTATCGATACGCAAAGTAGCGCATCGGTTCAGACTGACTTTATCACACGAAGAGGAGACGGAAAGTGTGGCAACTGGACAAGGATGAAATTCGTCAGGTCGTCCGTGATAAATACGGGACAATTGCAAAGGCTGCAGCTACTTGCTGTGCGTGCAGCCCTTCATCCTGTTGTGATGTAGGCAATGTCCCCACGCTGGAGGACATCTCTATCGTTCTCGGCTACTCCAGGGAACAGGTATCCGCAGTCCCTGATGGCTCCAACATGGGGCTGGGATGTGGAAATCCACACGCAATTGCCTCATTAAAGGAGGGGGAAACCGTCCTCGATTTAGGCAGTGGGGGTGGATTTGACTGCTTTCTGGCAGCCCGAGCGGTTGGGGAGACGGGGCACGTGATTGGCGTGGACATGACGCCTGATATGATCAGTAAAGCTCGCGCGAACGCAGCGAATGCTGGATTCACGAACGTGGAATTTCGCCTGGGAGAGATCGAGAAACTGCCCGCAGCGGATAACTCTGTAGATGTAATCATCTCCAATTGTGTCATCAACCTTTCGCCAGAGAAACCAAGGGTGTTCAAAGAAGCATTCCGCGTTTTGAAGCCCGGTGGTCGCCTGGCTGTATCGGATGTCGTCGCTACAGCTCAATTACCCGACGAGATGAAAAAAGACCTCGATCTCTATGCCGGGTGTATCGCGGGTGCATCTCTGATAGACGAATTAGAGCACATGCTCAGGGAAGCCGGGTTTTCCAGTGTTCGCATCAGGCCCAAGGATGAAAGCAGAGCGTTCATCCGTGAATGGGCTCCCGGTATGAGCGTCGAGGATTTTGTGGTTTCGGCGACGATAGAAGCAGTAAAACCATTCCAAGTCTCATAGTTTGAAGTGATCCATACTGAGGGGAGGTCATCGTGCAGTCGAATAATCCAGGGAACCGGCGGGGACCGTGCACCTGCATGAAGGATGGCTTCGCGGCGCTGCCGCCGGAGCTCCGGCCACAGCCGAAGAAGAAAAGCAGTCTGCGGAAGGTCACTTGCCCTGGCTGCGGGCTGGCCTATTGGACCAACCGGGCCGGTGACCTGTGTATGGAGTGTGAGAAGAAGGACGCGCAAACATCTTAGCGCTCCATGGCTGGAGTCACGCTATGAGCGACACGTATGACGTGGCAATTCTAGGTGCAGGGCCAGGTGGCTACGTGGCCGCGCTGCGGACCGCGCAACTCGGTGCCCGCGTGGCCCTCGTCGAAAAGGATCGCGTGGGCGGGACGTGCCTGAACGTCGGCTGCATCCCAACCAAGGCGCTGACGACGTCCACCGAATTGCTGCTCAAGACCCGCCGGGCGCACGAGTTCGGCGTCTCCATTCCCAGCGCCGTGCCCGACCTCCCTTCGCTGATGGCCTACAAACAGGCCGCTGTGGACGGGCTGGTGGGCGGCGTGGAACAACTGTTGAAGAAGCGCAGAGTCACGCTGGTGCGGGGTGAGGGACGCCTCGTCCGTCCAGACACGCTGCGCGTCACAGATACCGCAGGGAATGCCGTGGAGGTTTCAGCCCGGCACGTGATCCTGGCCCCCGGCTCCGTCCCGGCCCGACCGCCCATCCCCGGCCTCGACCTGCCGGGCGTGATGACCAGCACGGAGGCACTGGACATCGCCGACGTCCCAGAGCACATAGTTATCATCGGCGGAGGCGTGATTGGGCTGGAGTTCGCCTGTATCTACGAGGCGCTGGGCAGCCAGGTGACCGTCCTGGAGATGATGCCGACGTTGTTGCCCGGGGCGACGGAAGAACCGCTCGCCAAGCGGCTGGCGCTCATCCTGCGGCGGCGCGGGATGGCCATCCACACAGGCGCAACGGTGCGGGCGATCGAACCTGCAGAGAGAGGGTTGCGGGTGATCTTTGCCGGGGCCAGAGGCGAAGACGCCGTCGAGGGCGCGCGCGTGCTGGTCGCCGTGGGCCGTTGGCCGAACACTGACGACCTTGGACTGGCCGGACTCGGAGTAAAGATGAACGGCCGCGCTGTCGCCGTGGACGAGCACCTGAGGACGAACCTTCCCAATGTGTGGGCCATCGGCGATGCGGCTGGCGGGATGATGCTGGCGCACAAGGCGATGGTCGATGGTCGCATAGTGGCCGAGAACGTGACCGGCGGCAAGCGCGCGGTGGACTATCGCTCGGTGCCCAGCGTGATCTTTACCCGACCCGAGGTCGCCAGCGTCGGCCTGACGGAGGCCGAGGCCCACGCCCAGGGAGCGGACGTCAAGGTGACCAAGTTTCCGTTTTCGGCCAACCCGCGGGCTCAAATTTTGGGCGAGACCGAAGGGCAGGTCAAACTGGTGTGCGAGGCGGGCAGCGGGCGTGTGCTGGGCGTTCACCTGATGGGCCCACACACCACCGACCTGATCGCCGAAGGTGCGCTGGCGGTGCAAGTGGGCGCTACTGCGGACGACCTGGCCTGGACGACGCACGCCCACCCAACTCTGCCCGAGGCCATGCTGGAAGCAGCGCTGGGCTTCCGCGACGCGACGATTCACTTTCACTCTGGGAGATAAGCAAGGAGATCAGGAGGATATCATGCCTGAGGTTCTGGAATTTACCATAGACAAGTTCACGTTCAAGGTCCCCACCGACCGGTACTACCACCGCGAGGGGGTGTGGGCGCTGGCCGAAGGCGACCGCGTGCGGATCGGCCTCTCGGACTTTTTGCAGCAGTCGAGCGGCGACGTCGCCTTCGCCGAGGTCGAACCGGAGGGGACCGATCTGGCTTTCGGCGGCGAAATGGCCACGATCGAGACGATGAAAACAGACGTCGTCCTGCCCGCACCGGTCGCCGGCACGGTGGTGGAGGTCAACCCGGCGATGGAGACCGCGCCGGAGATGATCAACCAGGATCCGTACGGCGAAGGCTGGCTGGCGGTGATCGAGGCCGAGGACTGGGAGTCCGACCGCGATCGCCTGCTGGACCCGCAGGCCTACCTGGCCCTGGTGAAGGAGTTGGCCGAGGAGGAGATGAAGAAACTATGAGCGACCGTGGGCAAAAGGTGGTCATCGTGCCGTGCAGCGGCATCGGCAAGACCTTTGGCACCGTGAGCCGCGAGGCAGCCTACAAAGTGACCGAGGATATGCGCCCCGCCGACACAGAGCTGGTGGCGCTCTCCCTCCTGGTGTTGGGGGACGAGGATGCGCGTGAAGCGGTATCCGAGCATGCGACCGTGACGATCGACGGCTGCAAGCTGGCCTGCGCGACCAAGATGGTGCAGGAGAGCGGAGGCACGGTCGCTCAGCAATTCACCGTGCTCGACGCCTTTCGCCGCCATCGCCAGTTCAAGTCGCAGGGCATCGCCGAACTCAACGAGGGTGGGAAGCAACTGGCCCACGCGCTGGCGGAGGAAATCGCAGCCGCCGTAGATGGCTTTTCTGGAAACGGACGAGGGAAAGAAGATGCCTGATCTGCCGAAGAAGAAAGTGGGAATCGTGGCCTGTTCCGGCGAGGAGCTGCCGGAGGGGACCGTGACGCGGCTGGCCGCGCTGAAAGTGCTGGAGCAACTGCGTCCCGCCGACACGGTGACGATCTGCCTGCCGCTCTTCCTGGCCGGAGGGGAGGGGGATCGGGCGTTTGCCCGCTTCTACCCGACCGTCGCCGTGGACGGCTGCGACAAGCGCTGCGCCGCCCGGGCCACCGAGATGTACTCCGGCAAACCGGCGGCGAGCGTCGTGGTGAGCGATCTGGTGGCCGAATACGAACTGGAGCAGCCTGAGGGCAAGCGCCGGTTGAACGACGCCGGGCAACGGGCCGTCGAGGTCACAGCAGGATGGGTGGCGGGCCTGGTGGATGACATCCTGGGCAGGCCGGCGGGCCAGCAGGCTGAGCTGGCCACAGAACTGGCCGAGGTGTCCGAGCCGGAGGGAGAGGAGGCGGTGGTTGCCACCTGTTCGTGCGGGTCGGGTATCCCGATTCAGAAGGTGGCCGTGAACGGGCGCGTCGTCACGTTGATCGCTCTGCCGGTCATCTTCCAGCAGTTGCACCAGGCTGGCAAGCGACCCGGCGACGACATGGCGCGTGAGTTGCTGGAGGTGGTCAAGATCTATAACCCCATCCCGCGCGAAGAAGAGCAAGATTATACGGAAGCGCTGCTGCGCGAGTACGCGGCGTTCTGCGAGAAACAGGAGGCTCCAGCATGAGCCGCACCGCAACGTATCACACTACTGTCGAATGGAAAGGGGAACACTGGGGTCACGTCGTGATGGGCAACGGGCCAGAGATGGATTTCTCCGCCCCGCCCGACGCCCACGGCCACGAGGGCGTGCTCACGCCCGAGGACGCGTTCGTGGCGGCGGCCAACACCTGCGTCATGATGATGTTCATCTGGGCGGCCGAACGGTTCAAGCTCAAATTACTCTCGTACACGTGCCGCGCAGAAGGCACCAAGCTGATCGAGCTGGACCGGACAGAGATCTTTACCCACGTCCGCCTGTGGCCGACCATCCAGGTATCGGCCGGGGAGCAAGACCCGGCCGTCGTCGAAGCGCGCGTGCGTCGCGCCCTGCAGGGCGCGCAAAAGTACAGCCTGGTCGCCAACTCGATCAAGTCAGAGATCGAGGTCGAGCCGACCATTGAGATCGTATCGTGAGGTCATGGGTTACAGGCTAAGTTGGACGAACCCGAAACCTGAAACACTGAAGCCTGAAACAACCTATCAGGAGGTACAAATGGCACTGAGCATCAAAGTCTTGGGCCCCGGCTGCGTGAATTGCCAGCGGGTCGAGCAACAGGCGGTGGCAGCGCTGGAGGCGCTGGCGGAGGAGGACCCCACGCTGGAGGCGACCGTCCAGCACGTGACGGATTTCGAGGACATCATGAAGTATCCCATAATGTTCACCCCGGGCCTGGTGATCAACGAACAGTTGGTCTGTGCTGGCCGCATCCCTGCGGTGAACGAGGTGGTTGGCTGGATGCGGGAGGCCGTGAGCGGGGCAGAGTAGGAACCCGGGTATATGTCCTACCCTTGTGTCATCTGCGACGCCGAGCTCTACGAGACGGACACCGTCGCCGTGTGCTCCTTCTGCGGGCGAGAGACGCCGGCCGGGTACCTGTGCCCCAACGGGCACCACGTCTGCGAGGAGTGCCAACTGGCCGATCCGCTTCAAGTGGTCGAGCGGGTGTGTGAGGGCACGCGGGAGCCCGACCCCGGCGCTGTCGTAAACCTGATCATGAAGCACCCGGCGATGGTCATGCACGGCCCGGCTCACCACGCGCTCGTGGCGCCGGCCGTGCTAGCTGCGCTGGCGAACGGCGGCCAGCGGCCGCTCAAGCCCGGCCGGCTGGAATCGGCCATCAAGCGCACGGCCGACATCCCCTTCGCCGTGTGCGGCACGCGCGGCGAGTGCGGGGCGGCGGTGAGCGTGGGCGCGCTGGTCTCCATCCTGACCGGAGCCTCGTACCTCAAGGATCGGGAGCGTTCGCTGGCCCTGCGGGCGACCGCCGAGGCGCTGCAGGCGATCGCCGAGGCCGGCGGTCCCCGCTGCTGCAAGCAGAGCGTCTACCTGTCGCTGGAGGCGGCCGTCGTTTTCATGCGGCGCGAGTTGAGTCTGGACCTGCCTCTGACGGTCCGCTGCGAGTTTTCGCGCAGGAACGAGGAATGCAAGAGAGAACGGTGCCAGTACTATGAGCCGTGAATGGCGCCTGTTACAGGACGGCATCACCGACGCCCACCACCATTTCGCGGTGGAGGAAGCGCTGGTGAGGCTGGTGGACGAAGGAGTCTCGCCGCCGACGCTGCGCCTGCGCCGGGTGCGACGCGCCGTGTTCGTAGGCGTGTACCAGGACACCTGGGCCGAGGTGGACGTGGATTATTGCCGTGCGCACGACATCAAGATCGTGCGGCGGGCGAACGCCGGCGGGGCCGTGTACCACGACCTGGGTAGCTTTTGCTACTCCGCCTTCTTCCCCCGCGCGGCGTTCCCCCAGAGCGAAGAGGAGCTATACCGGCTGTTTGCCGAACCGGTCATCCGCACCTGCGCCGACTATGGCGTCACGGCCCGCTTTCACGGCATGAATGACGTGCTGGTCGGCGAGCGCAAGATCTATGGTTCCGCCCAGATCACCTGGTACGACGCGTTCGTCCAGAGCGGCACCTTTCTGGTCAACATGGACCTGGACGTGATGGACCGGGCGCTGACCCCACCGGCGCTCAAGTTCGCCGACAAGCCGGCCCGGTCGGTCAAGGAGCGGGTGACCTCGCTGGCGCGGGAGGTGGGACGGGAACTGGACCCGCACGAGGTGATGGCGCGTTTCGCGGCCAATTTCACTCGGGTTCTGGGCATCCAGTTGGTGCCTGGCGGGCTGATGCCCGAGGAACGGGAATTGGCCGCCGAGCTGCTGGCGGCCAAGTACGGCACCGACGGATGGAACCTGGGCACACGGCACGCATACCAGGTCACGGTGTCGGCGAAGGCGAAGGGAGGCGTCGTGTTCCTCTCGGCCGACATGGAAAACGGCACCATGCGCCAGGCCCGCATCCGGGGCGATTTCCTCGTCAGTGACCGAACAGTGTTGGAGCGGCTGGAACAGGCGTTGGCTGGCCGCCGTCCCGAGGAGGCCCAGGCCGTGGTGCTCGCGGCCGAACTGCCCTCCGACGTCAGGGAGACGCTGGTGAGATTGGTATCGGATGTAAGCCAGGAAGGGTGACTACCCAGGTGCCAGGCACTGGCGGCGGTGGTCGCCGCTTGGGCGAGTGTCTGAAGGCAGAACCTTCCAATATAGAGGGAAGCGAAGCGGCACCTGCTTGTGTTCACCCAGGCCTTCGAGCGAATGATACCCTCCAGCACGAAGGGAAGCGAAGCGGCACCCTGTAAGTGCCTGGCACCTGGCCTGAGCAGTTGCCAGGAAGGAACGTTTTCCACTGCTGAGACAGACACGGATGAATGAGCATGGATGAAAAAGTGAAACTGGAAGTCTACATCGCCCGGCCGCCGACGACCAAGTGCCGGGAGGTCGTGGCGGTGATGGAGGAAATGATGCGCCGTTACCCCGACCAGATGCGGCTGGTGACCTTTGAGCGGGGAGCGCCGTGGCCGGAGGAGCCGAGCCGGGCGTTGAAATACGCGCTGCAAAAAGGCAGCACCATCCCGATGTGCTACGTGGATGGGAAGCTGGTCGTCGGTGGTAAAGTACCTGCGCCGGATGAGGTGCAACGGGCGATAGAAATTGCGTTCCACAGGAAGAAATCAGGCTGACGGACCTGCGCCTCGGAATGCGCTCCTGAGGTTGGAGGTGCAAATCGCTCGACCTCCGACGCGCAAATGCCAAAAAGTGGTAACGGTAATGGAAGAGGCCATGCGCCGCTTCCCGGGCCGGGTGCGGATGGTGACTTATGAGCGAGGAGCACCCTGGCCCGAGAGGCCGACGATGGGCTTCCTGGCGTTCTCCAAGTCCACCAAGGTACCCAAAGTGTTCGTCGGCGGCAGGCTCGTGGCCTACGGCGAGGTGCCCTCCCTGGAAGACGTTGTAGTCACCATCAAGGAACAACTGGCCGAGTGAATTTGACGTCACTGATGTGCCCAAACCATCAAAACGGGCCAGTGCCGGAAACAGGCTCAGTAGAAGGAAGGGTGCTCCTCGGACAGCCGTCAGGAGGCATGCGGTGCACAGGGTGAGGCTCGATGACAATGGGAAGCTGATGCTTCCCCCAGCACTTGTCCGGCGGTATGGGCTGCAAGCGGGCGAGGAACTGCTGGTGGAGGGCACGGAGGCGGGGGTGACCTTTCATCCCCTCCGCACTGACGTGCGCAAGGTCTACCTGGAGGCTACCACGCGCTGCAACCTCCACTGCCGCACCTGCGTGCGCAACGCCTGGGAAGAGCCATTGGAGGACATGCCGCCGTCCACTTTCGACCGGGTCGTGGCCCAATTGCAGGACTTGCCCCAACTGCGCGAGGTGGTCTTTGGCGGCTACGGCGAGCCGTTCGTCTACCCCCATATCCTGGACTACCTGGCTGCGGTCAAGGACCTGGGACTGAAAGTGACCGTCAGCACCAACGGCGTGCTGCTGGACGAGGAACGGGCCGACGCGCTGGTGCGGCTGGGGGTGGACGTCGTCAGTGTCTCGCTGGACGGGGCCGACCCGTCCACCTATGATGACGTGCGGCAGGGGGCCGACCTGCGGGTCGTGTTGGGCAACGTCGAGACGCTCAACAAGGTCAAGGCGCAGCGGGGAACCATAGTCCCGCGCCTGTGGATCGAGTTCGTGGCCCTGCGGCGGAACGTGGCGGACCTGGCGAACATGCCAGACCTGGCCCGACAGTTGGGGGCCAACCGGATCCTGGTCACCCACGTCCTGCCGCACACGCCAGAAATGGCGGCCGAGGCGCTGTACGCGCGGGACCAGACGCCCTCTCTGCCCCTCTCCATCGGCTGGCCGGTCCGCAGCGGCGACTGGTTGCTCTGGGGCACCATGGAACTGCCGAGGATGAACTGGGGGGCGGAGCGACGTTGCCGGTTCGTCGCCAGCAATGCGCTGGTGGTGGGGTGGGATGGCGGGGTCAGTCCCTGCTACGCCCTCTCTCACTCGTATCCCTACACCATATTTGGCCGCCGCAAGGACGTGAGCCGCTACACCATGGGCAACGTCAACGAGACACCCCTGGCGGAGATCTGGAACGCGGACGACTATGTCCGGTTCCGCGCCGAGGTGCGCCGTTTCGACTTTCCCTCGTGCGTGGACTGCGACCTGCGGGACACGTGTGGCATCGCCGCCGCCAACGACGGCTGCTGGGGCTGGTGCCCCTCCTGCGCCGATTGCCTGTGGGCGCAGGGCATCGTCCGCTGCCCGTGATAGGAGGGGGGAATGAGGCACGCGAGCGAGCTTGAGCTTGCATCGCCGGTGGCGGGGGGGACTGGCACGCGGGAAACACCCCGCCCGCGTCGTATCTGGCTGACACTGGAAGCGCCCGACATCATCGAGATGAAACAAGTCGTGCTGGATCGCGACGCGCCGGGAGCAGCAGCGTTCTTTCGGCGTGTGGTGGTGCCCCAGGTCCGTGCCGCCCGGCGGCGCGGCATTCCACTGGACGTAGTCGAGAAGGACGAGGGAGATGGGCGCCTACCTGGATAACGCAGCGACGAGCTGGCCCAAGCCAGAGGCCGTGTACCAGGCGGTAGACCACTTTATGCGCGAGGTGGGCGCCACCCCTGGGCGGGCCGGGCATTGGCGGGAAGAAGAAGCCCGATGCATCGCCGACGAGGCGCGCGCTGCCCTGGCCCGGCTGTTCCACGCCCCTGATACGCAGGGCGTGGCCTTTACCATGAACGGTACGCAGGCGATCAACATGGCGCTCAAGGGGCTTGTGAAGCCGGGCGACCACGTCGTCACCTCGTCCATTGAGCACAACGCCATGTGGCGCCCGCTGAAGGCATTGGAGCGGCGCGGGGTGTCCGTCACCACCGTGCCCAGCGCGCCCGACGGGACGCTGGACCCGGCGGACGTGGAGGCAGGCCTCCGCCCCCACACGCGCCTGGTGGCGATGCTGCATGGTTCCAACGTGCTGGGCATCGTTTTGCCCATCGCAGAAGTCGGGCAGATCGCCCATCGCCATGGGGTGCCTGTCCTGTTGGACGCGGCCCAGACCGCCGGGGCGTATCCAATTGATATGGAGGCGATGCACGTGGATCTGCTGGCCTTCGCCGGGCACAAGGGACTGTACGGTCCCCACGGCACCGGCGGGCTCGTCGTGCGGCCCGGCGTCGCGCTGGAGACGTGGGTCGAGGGCGGGTCGGGCATCGAGTCGGCGCTGGAGACGATGCCGGCGGCACTTCCCGCGCGGCTGGAGGCTGGCACTCAGAACGCGGCCGGCATCGCGGGGCTCTTGGCCGGCGTGCGCTTTGTGCTGGAGCAAGGCGTGGAGCAAATTCGTGCCCACGATATGGCGATGGCGGGCCTGCTGATCCAAGAGATGCAGGAAATGCCGGGCGTGGCCGTCCTGGGGCCGCGTGATCCGGCGCGACGCACGGCGGTCGTTTCTGTCACCATCGAGGACCATTCGCCCGACCAACTGGCCGCTGTGCTGGACCAGGTGTTCGACGTGGCGACACGCGCCGGGCTGCACTGCGCGCCCCAGGCCCATCGCGTGGCCGGCACGCTGGACTGTGGCGCGCTGCGCTTCAGCCCCGGCTACTTAACCACGGCCGAAGAGATTCATTACGCCGCCGAGGCCTTGCGGGACGTTTTGTAGGAGCGGGGATGGCCAAGCAACGGATCGAGAAGACGCTGATCATCCTGGATGAGCACGAGATGCGCCACGTGGTGCAGTTGGACCAGCGGAACGATCCGGAGGAGATATTGCGCTTTGTCAGAGAAGTGATTGCCGAGAGGGTCGAGGCCGCGCTGCGCCTGCGCTGCGGATAATGGAGGGCAAAACCTGATGCCTCACCTGTTGATCATCGGCGGCAGCGACGCCGGCATCAGCGCCGCGCTCCAGGCACGCGAGGTGAACCCGGCGTTCGACGTCACCGTCGTCGTCGCCGACCGCTATCCCAACTACAGCATCTGTGGCTTGCCGTTCTGGCTGAGCGGGGAAATATCCGACTGGCGCGACCTGGCCCACCGCAAGGCCGAGGACATTGCGCGCCAGGGCATCACCCTGCTGCTGGAGCACACGGCCCAGGCCATCGATCCAACGGACAAGGCGGTCACAGTGACCGACGACAGCGGCCGGTCACGCCAGATAGCGTACGACAAGCTGGTGATCGGCACGGGCGCTGTCCCGGCCCGGCCGCCGATCGACGGGCTGGACCTGCCGGGTGTGTTCTTCCTGCGCACGATGTCCGCTGGTTTCACCCTGTACGACTACCTGACGGCACAGGCACCCGCCTCCGCCGTGGTGGTCGGAGCCGGATACATCGGCCTGGAGATGGCGGACGCCCTGACCCGCCGCGGCATAAAGGTCACAGTCGTGGAGTACTTGCCTTCCGTGCTGACCACGCCTTTCTGCCCAATGGCCGGGATAATCACCGAGCAAGTACGAGAAGCGGCCGCCGGTGTGGAGGGGGTGAAGGAGGCAAAGGTCACGCTGCTCCAGGAGCGTTGGGATCCCTCGTGGATGCAGCGGTGAGCGAGGAGGAAGAAATGCTGATCGAGAACTATGACCTGGAGGTCTCTACCCCACCGTGTGAGCCAGGGGCAGAACGATTCAGTGTCATTGCCCGGCTGGTGACTGACCAGCCGACGTGCTGCACGTTCGCCCTCAAGCTGACGATGGGGCAGGTGAAGCTAGAGGATTGCCCGGCATTGCGAGAGGCTGAGTACGCCGCGCAGCCAGCCCAACTGGTCAGCATGCTGGCGGTCGGTATGCCCGCCAGCGGGCGGAAGGGATGAAAGTGTCTATCCCAAGGAGAAACTGTATGGATGAACCGGTGAAGGTGTACATGAAGGAAACCTGCCCCTACTCGCAGGGCTTGATCCGTAAACTGGAGCACGACGGCGTGGACTATGTCAAGTACGACGTTAAGCAGGATGCCGCACGGCTCGAAGAAATGCTGGCCCTCAACGGCGGGCGGCGGGTCGTGCCGACTACCGTCTGGCCCGAAAGGGGCGTGGAGGTTGGATTCCACGGTACGTGAAAAGTATAGGCACGCCGGCCGGTGGCTGGCGGATGCTGGCGTTGAATGGAGAATCCTATGAAAGCCAAGTTGCCTTCGTCTTGGGTGCGGGAGTTCATCCGCAAGCGCGGCGGGCGGTGAGGGGGAATTGCGGCAGTTGCCGGGGAATGGGGTATGGGCGCTGACTTGACAAACCTCTCGTCAAGTGGTAGTATATCAATGTACATTGATATGTCAATGCCCTGCCTGGCGTTCTGCCTCGCAGACAATGGAGTCGAGAGATGGATACAGAAGCGACCGAAGGGATTCTGACATACGTATCCAATATGCTGCGGGTGATGGCCGACGAGAAGAGGTTGAGCATCCTGAACCTGCTGATCTGTCAGGAAAGGTGTGTCTGCGAGATCGTGGAGGAGTTGGGGCTATCTCAATCGCTGGTGTCTCACCACCTGGGGGTGCTCAAGCAGGCCGGCCTGGTGCAAGATCGGCGGGATGCCCAGTGGATCTACTATTCCATAAATCTGGACAGGCTGGCAGAACTGAACGCTCACTATCTGGCCCTGTTTGACGTGGCGAATCTGTCGCCAGAAGCTGTCTACGGTGCCAGTCCTAGAAGGTGCTGAGTTCTTTTTTTGATCTGCATATCAATGTATTTTGATATACGTTCGGGCCTCATCGTTGTTTCCCGAATGGGGGGAGGTGAGCCTGGTGGTTGATTCAGCGGTCAATGTCGGTCAGTCTGCAGGCCTGGTTCAGCTTTCCAGTTGTCTGAAGACCCTCTGCGAAGAGAACAGAATGCGTATCCTGTGCTTCCTGATGCAGGGTGAGCGCAGTGTCTGCGACCTGGCAGCCTGCCTGTATCTTCCTCAGAACTTGGTGTCGCACCATCTGGGTGTCTTGCGGGGGTTGGGCCTAGTCGCCGCCCACCACGACGAACACGATGCTCGCTTGATCTACTACTCGGTGGATCGGGATGCCTTGACCCGGCTGAATGCGTTGTACCTCAGCTTTTTTGCCGCTGAGCGGGCCGAGCCCTGGCTGCCTTGCTGTGGCTCCGAGGCCGATTGCTGCCTGGAGTGTCTGACCACCGGGTCATGTTGAGGGGGATTGACGCAGTGAAAGCAATGAAAGAGGAAGTCAAAGCGCGCTATGCGGACCTGGCCCTGAGAGATGTGCCACTCTCCTGTTGCAGTGGGGTCTACACGCCGACCGACCTGGCCAGCCTCCCACCCGAGGCGGCCGAGCTGTCTCTAGGCTGCGGCAATCCGGTGGCCCTGGCCAGCCTGCAGCCCGGCGAGGTGGTGTTGGATATCGGCTCCGGGGCAGGCCTCGACGTCTTTCTCGCCGCCCGCAAGGTGGGCACGACAGGCCGGGCAATCGGCCTGGACATGACAGAGGCCATGATCCGGCGGGCCGGCCATGCGGCCGAGCAGGCCGGGTTCGGCAACGTTGAGTTTCGCCTGGGTGACGCCGAGGACATGCCCCTCCCCGACGAGTCGGTGGACGTGATCATTTCCAACTGCGTGATCAACCTGAGTCTGAACAAGGGGCAGATCTTCCGGGAGGCTTACCGCGTGCTCCGGGCTGGGGGGCGGTTGATGATCTCCGACATCGTCACCGACAAGCCACTGCCAGAGTCGGTGCGCTCCAACCCGGACGAGTGGGCCCGCTGTGTGGGCGGGGCCATCCCGGAAGAAGAATACACCCGCCTGATCGCCGAAGCCGGGTTCGAGCGCGTGCTCTGCATCCACGGCCTCGGCTTTCAGCAAGTTGATGATGTGCGCGTGTACAGCGCGAATATCAGCGCCAAAAAACTATCGAGGAGGTTGTCTGTATGATAAAGACCAACGGAGCCAGGGTCGAGATCTTTGAACCGCCCATGTGCTGCCCCACTGGACTGTGTGGACCGACCATTGACCCAACCCTGCTGGACGTGAATGAGATGGTGTTGAGGCTGAAGAGCCAGGGGGTGACAGTGGAACGGTACCTGATGAGCGCCCAACCCCAGGCCTTTCTGAACAACGCCGAGGTCTACCGCCTGGTGCGCGAACGACAACTGGCCGCCCTGCCCGCCACCGTCGTCAACGGCGAAGTGATCAAGGTGGGCGCCTACCCCACCCTGGCCGAGGTGCAGGCGGCCCTGGACGGAGGCAACTGATGTCTACGTCGTTCATCTTCTTCTCCGGTAAGGGCGGCGTGGGTAAGACCAGCATGGCCTGTGCCACCGCCGTTCACCACGCCGACCAGGGCCGCAAGAGCCTGATCGTCACCACCGATCCGGCCTCGAACCTGGCCGATGTCTTCGAGCAGCTCATCGGCCACAAGGTCACGCCCATCGAAGGCGTTCCCAACCTGTGGGCGATGGAGATTGATCCCGACCGGGCCACCGAGGAATACAAGGAGCGCGCCCTGGCACCTGTCCGCACCCTTTTCCCGCCGGAGGTTGTCCAGGTGATGGAAGAGCAGCTCAGCGGCCCGTGCACGGCCGAGGTGGCCGCCTTCGACCGCTTTGTGGATTTCCTGGACGTGAGTGGCGAGGAGCGGCCCTTCGAGGTGGTCATCTTCGACACGGCGCCCACCGGCCACACCCTGCGCCTGCTGGAACTGCCGGTGGACTGGAGCCGCCACATCGAAGAGGCCGCCGAAGGCAGCGGCCAGACCTGCCTGGGGCCGGTGGCCACCATCCAGGAGTCCAAGGCCAAGTACGACCGGGCGGTGGCCCTGATGCGCGACCCGTCCCACACCAGGTTTGTGTTCGTGCTCCAGCCCGAAGCCACGCCTATCAAGGAGACCCAACGGGCCGTGGCCGAGTTATCCAAATTGGGCATTGAGACCCACCAGTTCATCGTCAACGGTATCATCCCTCAGGAAGAGGGCCGTAACCCCTTCCTGGCCCAACGCATCCAGATGCAGGCCCGCTACCTGGCCCAGATCGAGCGGGAGTTGACTCTCCCGACACAGCGGATGCGCCTGTTGGACGAGGAGATCAAGGGCGCGGAACGGCTGCGCTACGTGGCCGGGTTGCTGTACGGTGGGGAGCAAGCGACCGGCGGCCAGCGGCAGCATCTCATCCCCGACGAGGAGGTGCGGCTCTGTTCGCCCTCGTCCCGGCCTTTGCCGGTCGCCCGATCAGACGAGGTGGTGCCCCGCCTGGTGCCGGCCAACGGCCATGGCCGCACCCTGTTCTTCACCGGCAAGGGCGGGGTAGGCAAGACGGCGCTGTCGTGCGTGACGGCGGTGTGGCTGGCCCGGCACGGCTACCGCACCCTGCTCTTAACCACCGACCCGGCGGCCCACATCGGCGACGTGCTGGATCAGCCGGTGGGCGACGAGGTAGAGCCGGTGGCCGGAGTAGGCAACCTGTGGGCGGTCCAGATCGACCCCAAGGCGGCCGCCGAAGCCTACAAGGCTCGCATCCTGGAGAAGGCCCGGCGGCAAGGCCGCCCACCGGAGTCGCTGCAGGCGATGGCCGAGGAACTGGACAGCCCGTGCACCGAGGAGATGGCCGCCTTCGACCGCTTCGTTGACTACGCCTCGCTAGAACGCTACGACGTGCTGGTGTTCGATACGGCCCCCACCGGGCACACCCTGCGCCTGCTGGAGCTGCCGGTGGACTGGAGCCAGCAATTGGACATCAAGATCTACGCCTCGGCCGAACTGGCGCAGGCCGATGCGGCGGCCAAGGCGCGTTTCGGGCAGGTCATTGACCTGATGCGCGACCCGCAGCAATCCACTTTTGCTTTCGTGATGTATCCCGAATCCACGCCCATCGTCGAGGCATGGCGGGCGGTGGAGGAGCTGCGCACGGTGGGCATCGAGCCGGGGCTGGTGGTGGCCAACCAGGTGTTGCCGCCAGAGCAGTGCACCACCGAGTATTTCTGCCGGCGGTCGCTGATGCAGGCCCGCTACCTGGAAGAGATGACCAGGCGCTTCTCGGTGCCCATCCTGGCCACGCCCCTGTTACCCTACGAGGTCAAGGGACTGGATGTGCTGACCGAGTTGGGCGAACGGATCTATGGGGACGGTTGGCGATAAAGCGCGAAGTCAGGCTGTTTTCCGTCAGGTACAGAATGACATCGCAGTGTTGGTGAAGAGGCCCACGCAAGGGCCAGGGAGGAAAACCATGCAAGGATGGAAAGTATTGGCACAAGGGGGTGAGGGCATCGGGATCAGCCGTTGTCCGGGCGGGCACGTTCACCTGGACTACGGCAACCTGACCCTGCGCTTCACCGAGGAGGATTTTCGCGCCTTCGCCGCCATAGTGGGACGGGCGGCGGCCGCTCTGGATGGCACACTCCTGTTGAAGGGGCCGATGCTTCGACCGGAAGATATGCAGGCGACGTTCTCTGTGAACTGACAATCGAGGTGCAGGTGATGGAAGCGATCTACATGGATCATAACGCCACCACGCCTCTGCGGGCGGAGGTGCGCGAAGCGATGTCGCCCTACCTGGACGACGTGTTTGGCAACGCCTCCAGCATCCACGCCTTCGGGCGCGAGGCGGCCAAGGGGATCAACCGGGCGCGGGAGCAGGTGGCCGAGGCCCTGGGCTGCCGGCTGGAGGAGGTCGTCTTCACCGGCTGCGGTACCGAGGCAGATAACCAGGCCATCAAAGGGGTGGCCTACGCCAACCGGGAGAGGGGTAACCACATCATTACCACCCGGATCGAGCACCACGCCGTGCTGCACACCTGCGAGTATCTGGAGAGGCAGGGTTTCCGGGTCACCTATCTGCCGGTGGACGAGTACGGCGTGGTGGACCCGGACGATGTGCGCCGGGCCATCACCGATCGCACGGTGCTGGTCAGTATCATGCACGCCAACAACGAGGTGGGCGCCGTCCAGCCCCTGGCCGAGATCGGTCGTGTCGTCAAGGAGAGAGGCGTGCTCTTTCACACCGACGCGGTACAGACCTTCGGCAAGCTGCCTACCAGGGTAGACGAGTTGGGGGTGGACCTCCTGTCCCTCTCGGCCCACAAATTGTACGGCCCCAAGGGAGTAGGGGCGCTGTACGTGCGCCAGGGCACCCGGCTCGACGCGCTGCTGCACGGCGGCCACCACGAGCGCAATCGCCGGGCCGGGACGGAAAACGTGGCCGGCATCGTGGGGCTGGGCAAAGCGGCGGAACTGGCGCTGGCCGAGATGGAGGATGATGCGCGCCGCCTGGCGGCTCTGCGGGAACGGTTGTGGGAAGGGATCGCGGCCCACGTCGAGGGTGTGCGGCGCAACGGGCATCCAACCCAAACCCTGCCCGGCACGCTCAACGTCTGCTTCGAGTACATCGAGGGGGAATCCATCATCCTGAGCCTGGATATGAAAGGCGTAGCCGTCTCCAGCGGCTCGGCCTGCACGTCGGATGTGCTGGAGCCCTCGCACGTACTCCTGGCCATGGGCGTGCCGCCGGCCATCGCCCAGGGCTCCGTTCGCTTCAGCCTGGGGCGCGATAATACCGTCGAACAGGTGGACTATGTGGTGGCCGAACTGCCGGGTATCATCGAGCGGCTGCGGGCCATGTCCCCTTTCTCTGAGCAAGAGCCTTTCACGGCCGAGGCTGGGCCGCATGTGAGGAAGAAGTGAGATGGAGTACAGTCAGAAGGTGATGGAACACTTTATGAACCCCCACAACATGGGGGATATGCCCGACGCCGACGGAATGGGCACGGTGGGCAATCCGGTCTGCGGCGACGTGATGAAGATCTTTCTCAAGATCGAGGACGACCACATCGTGGATGCCCGGTTCAAGACCTTCGGCTGCGGGGCCGCCATCGCTACCTCTTCGATGGTCACCGACCTGGTCAAGGGCAAGACCATTGAGGAAGCGCTGGCGGTGACCAACAGGACCGTGGCCGAAGCGCTGGATGGCCTGCCGCCGATCAAGATGCACTGCTCGGTGCTGGCCGAGGAGGGCATCCAGGCGGCCATCGAGGATTATCGTTCGCGTAAAGAAAAGGGAGCCGGCAATGGCGGATCTTGATCCTGGCAAACTCGATCCTCTAGTCCGCAGACTGTCTCTGAAGGTTGAGACCCCTTCGCTAGATGACACGGCCAGCGATTGGGAGCGCCTGCAGCGGGCCTTACGTCCTCGCTTTCCTGATCGTTCTCTCCACATCAACCTGGACGCTCTGCTGGAACTGGGATCGGCCCTGCGCCGGGGCGGCTGGCAAGTTACCGTGACCCTGGCCGAGGTGGAGAACGAGCCCTGGGTCATCAGAGTCGGGCCCGGCGAGGTGGGCGGTCGCTGCCTGGGCCTGGCCGTGGACGTGGGGACGACGACGGTCTCAATCGAACTGGTCGACCTGGACACGGGCGACACCGTGGACACGCGCCTGGCGTACAACGGCCAGCGTCTCTTCGGCGCCGACGTGACCAGCCGCCTGATGCACGCCGAGAAGCCCGGCGGCCTGACCGAGTTGCACGAGACGGTGTTGGCTACTCTCAACGAATTGATCGACGAGTTAACCGGGGCGGCCGGCATGGCCCGGAAGGAGATCTGGGCTGTGGCCTGTGCTGGCAACACCATCATGGCCCATCTCCTTCTGGGACTGGATCCCACGGCCATCCGCCGCGAGCCTTACGTGCCGGTCACCACCGTCTTCCCCACCGTACGAACGCAGGACGTCGGCTTGACTCTCGCCGAGGAGGCGGTCCTGTATACGCTGCCCGCTATCAGCGGCTACGTAGGCGGCGACATCACGGCTGGCCTGCTGGCCACGGGCATCGCTGACGAGGAGCCGCTGTCCATCCTGATCGACATCGGGACTAACGGGGAGACAGTGCTGGGCAACCGGGAGTGGCTGATAGCCTGCTCCGGCTCGGCCGGCTCGGCCTTCGAGGGCTGTGGGCTGGAGTGGGGCATGAACGCTACGGCAGGGGCCATTGAGCGGGTGTGGGTGAAAGGTAGGGGCATCCAATACCGGACAGTGGGTGAGGAGCAGCCCCGTGGCATCTGTGGCTCAGGGCTCATCGAGGCCCTGGGGAGCCTCTTGGCCGCCGGGATCATTGACCGGGCGGGGAAGATCAACCCACAATCGTCTGGGGTACGGCGGGGCGAGTATCACCCCGAGATCGTCCTGGCCCCAGCGCCGGAGACGGCCGTGGGGCGTGATATCACCCTGCGCCAGCCGGACATCGAGAACCTGATTCGGGACAAAGCAGCGTTATATGCCGGCTCTCGTATCTTGCTGTCCAACGTAGAGCTGAACTTTGACGAGGTGGAACGGGTGCTCATCGCCGGCAACTTTGGGCGCTCGCTGGATATCGAGCAGGCGGTGCGCATCGGTCTGCTGCCGGACATTCCCCGGCAGAAGATTCAGTTCATCGGCAACAGTTCACTGGCCGGGGCACACCTGGCGTTGCTCTCCGGGACAGCCCGACGGCGGGCGTTGGAGGTGGCCTCCGGCGTTACTACCCTGGAGTTGACCGTCGAGCCTCGTTACTTTGACGAGTACACCGCCGCGCTCTTCCTGCCGCATACGAACCTGTCGCTGTTTCCTTCGGTAGCGGTGCAGGCCGGCGGCTGACATCCTCCCCCGGTAGCCGGGGCCCCGGTAGCCGGGGGCAATCTAACGTGGAGGAAAGATAGATGTGGCAAGCAAGTTCGGTAGCAACAGCAGAAATCAGTGAGGCTGAGGCATTGCAGGCGGCGCGAGAGTTTGCCGCTGCGCTGGCCGACACGCCGGCGTACCAGGCTTTCGATCAAGCGCAGATCCGAATGCGACGGGATCCGGCGGCCCAGACGGCCCTCCGCGCCTTCCAGGAGAAGCAGCAGGACCTGGCCTGGCAACTCCAGTTCGGCCTGGCTAACGCTGCCGGGCGGGAGGATCTCCGGCGGCTGCAGCAGGCGATGTTGGCCCAGCCGGCTATGCGGGACTACATGGAAGCGCAGGAGCAGTTGGCCGTGATGTGCCGGGAGGTGGCCGGGCTTATCTCGGAGGTTATCGGCCTGAACTTTGCCGCCAGTTGCGGCCCCGGTTGCTGCTGAGGCCGGTGAGAGGTGTTGGTCGTTCGTTGCATGCTGATCATCGCCGGGAGGAGAAAAATAAATGCTAGATACAGCAATAGAAGCAGTAGCGCGGGAGTTTGCCATGAAACTGCGGGCCTCATCGCCCGTCGCCGCCTTCTGGCAGGCCCAGGCGAGGCTGGAGGCGGATGAGGAGGCGCAACGCCTGTTGGCGGAACTCCAACAACGCCAGCAAGCCCTGATGCTCAAGCAGCGGAACGACGGCAGCATCACCCAGGAGGAGATCGACGCCCTGCGCCGTTTGCAGCGGGAGGCGCAGAGCAATCCGGTCATCATGGCTTACGTTCAGGCCCAGCAGCAGGCCCAGGCCTTCTTGCCCGCTGTCAGCATGGAGATCAGCCAGCTCCTGGGCTTCGACTTTGGCGGCCTGGCCGGGGCGGGGGGTTGCTGAGGTGCTGGTCGGCAAAACTGTCCTCGTCGGCGTGACCGGCGGCGTGGCGGCCCATTACGTCCCCGGGCTCATTGGGCAACTGCGCTGGCGGCACATGGTCGCCGTGTGGGTGGTCATGACCGAGGCGGCGACGCACTTTATCACTCCGCTGATGCTGGAAACGGCCTCCGGCAATCCGGTGGCGGTGGATATGTTCGAGAGGGACAGGCGTTGGCCGGTGGCCCACGTCAACCTGGCCCGTCTGGCGGACATCGTGCTGGTGGCTCCGGCCACGGCCAACACCATCGGCAAGGTGGCCTGCGGCCTAGCCGACAACCTGTTGACGGCGATCATCATGGCCACGCGGGCGCCGGTCGTCTTTGCTCCGGCTATGAACCCTCAGATGTGGACCAACCCCATCGTGCAGGGCAACATCGGCCGCCTGCGAGAGTTGGGGTATCATTTCGTTGAACCCCGCGTGGGCGTGCTGGCCACGGGGGAGCAGGGGATGGGCTGCATGGCCGAGGTGAACGTCATCGTGGCGAGGCTCATCGAAGTGGCGGGCGAGTTGTCGGCAGAGGTAGAGAATCATCAACAAAAGGGAGGCAGAAGAAATGCCAATGTATGACTATCAGTGCCAGGAGTGTGGGCACACCTTCGAGGTGCGGGCCACCATCAGCCAGAAGACGGCGGGCCTGAAGCCGGAATGCCCCACGTGTCACAGCGACGCGACCCAGCAGCTCATCAGCTCAGCGATGTTCATCCGCAGCGGCGGCGGTGGCGAGGCTCGGCCTATGCCGATGGGCTGCGGCCCGAACATGGGGCCGGGATGCTGCTGAAGTGACCCCGGTGATGAGGCGCAGGCGCAATTGAAGATCGATCATTCCGACTATGACAAGATCCCCGTGCGGGCCGAGATAGCGGCCCTCGCCCGGCGCTACGGCGGCCCCGCGCTGGACGTGGGCACAGGGGGCTGCGCGTGTATGGCCCTGACCCTGGCCCGCCACGGCTTGCAGGTCACTGCCGTGGACCATGCTTCCAGCGCGGTGCGCATCGCCCAGGAACGGGTGGTCGGGGAACTGGCCGACCGCGTGGAGGTGCGCTACGCCGATGCGGCGCGCCTCCACTTCCCCGACAACTCGTACCAGGTCGTGGTGGCTTTTGACGCCCTGTGCCATGCCCCTGATCCCGTGGCGGTTTTGTCGGAGATGTTCCGTGTCTGTGCTATCGGTGGGGTGGTCATCGTCGCCGAGTTGAACGCCGCCGGTCGGGCGGTCACCCGCCACCACGACGGCGGTTTCGAGAGGAAACTGCCCGACCTGTTGGCCCTCCACTGCCGGGATTGCCGGCGGTTGGAACACCTGCACCACGTGACCTACGTTTGTGTAAGACCCTGAGAGGAGAGAGGCCCTGAATCGTCAGATTTCCGTCCGCATCTTTGGCGTGCCCACGGCCTGCGCCGCCGGCGTGACCGACGCCTGGCGGGAGGCGGCCGGATGGGCCCGACAGCAGTTGACAGCCCGCTTCGGCCAGCAAGTGGGCGTGGAGTACTATGACCTCTTCTCCCCGGAGATGGATCGCTTTCCCGAGGTCGTGGCCCTGGTGTCCGCCGGGCAAGGGCAGGTGCCGCTGGTCTTTGTGGACGAGGAGTTGCTGTCTTCGGGTGGCAAAGTTTCAGTGCCGGACATCCGTCGTCGTTTGGAGGCAGCAGGCTTGCAGCCGCAACGGTGATCCGAGAATAGTCGACGTGTTGAGGCAGTCGCAAGGAGACGCGATTTATGAGCAACGACGGTTTGCTGTGGCACAGTTTCGCCATCACGCACGTGTTAGATTGCATCGCCGACCCGGCCAAGAACCGGGTCATCGCCGAGTTGTCGGATGACATCTCGGCGGTTTTCCCATACCTGAACGCCATCATCTCTAATCTGATGTACATCCCTGGGACCGAAACTGTCACCATCAAGCGGGAGTGGCGCATCCTCACTTTCTATCCTCACGTGGCGGTGATGGCCAAGGTGGACGGGGCCGAGGACGCGGCGGCCCAGCTCACCTGGTTCAAGGATCTGTGCAACGATACCTGGCGGCGGCGGGAGGAGATCACCCCCCGCTACGAACGGCGCAAACTGCTGGGGCCGCTGGACGTATACCGGCTGTTGCCGAAACTGAACTGCCAGGTGTGCGGCGAGGCCACCTGCATGGCCTTTGCCTTTGGGCTGTTGATGGGCGGCCACCACCTGCCCGAATGCTCCCGTCTACAGGAGGACGCATTTGTCGAAGGTGGCCTGCGATTGGCAGAGTTGTTAGGCTAGCGATGAGGCTGATGGCTTGATAGGGGTCTTGGATTACAACTTTGGGGAGGGCAGTTATGAGCAAGAAAGTGACCGTTGAGCTGACCGGTACAGCGCGGATTCTGGCTGGCCGGAGAGAGGTGAGCATAAAGGTACAGGACGGCGTTACCTGGCGGGACGTGATCGCCGCCCTGGCCCAGGCATCGCCAGCGCTGGTGCGAGAAGTCATCACAAAAGACAGGCGCGACCTCGTCGGGTCCTTTATACTCAATCTGGGCGGGACACACACCATTCACGACCTGGATGAAGAGGCCAGACTGGAAGAGGGCGACCACCTGGCCCTGTTGTCCGAAACCTGCTGAGAGAGGAGGATTAACATGGCACTGCTTCAGGTAAACCCCGACGTCAACAAAAAGTTCATCGAATTCTTCCGAGCGGTCTTTGCCGACGGCGCACTGGACCGCAAGACGAAAGAACTGATTGCACTCAGCGTGTCTCTGGTTGCGGGGTGTGAACACTGATTTGAGAACCACTCTGCCCGTGCGCGCAGACTGGGAGCAAGTGACCTGGAGATCCGCGAGGCCATCGCTGTGGCAGAAGTTATCACCGCCGGAAGAGTGCGCAGCATCGTCGCAGAGTCATCGGTGGAAGCGCAACCCGATCAAACCTGATGGGATAAGCACAGAGACATCGCCAGTTTCACAGACCATTGTCGGATCCCTCTCCGTCCCTGTGGTTGGCATGATCGCTGGGTAGATGTATCGAGCAGCCCCAATGTGCGTGGGGGGGCAAGAGGCGAAGGCGATCTCACCCGGTGAGCCGTGAGAATCCCTGTGGATCAGGAGGTGAACGTCATGAGCGAATTGATCGAAATGGCGCTTGAGCAGGCGCAAGAGGTACTGAGGCGAGAGTGCAGCCCGCTGGGCCTGATGGCCTCGCCCGAGGGCTACCCACACGTCTGGGCCCGAGATAGCGTCATCACCAGCCTGGGAGTCATCTCGACCCCAGGACAGGAGGCCTGCCTGCGTACATCGCTGCAAACCCTGGCGGGGCAGCAGTCGGAGTTGGGAGCCATCCCCAACAACGTCAGCGTGGCGACGGGGCGGCTGGATCACACCAACGCCGGCTCGGTGGACTCCAACCTGTGGTACATCGTCGGCCACTACGTCAACCACCGGATGACCGACGACATCGACTTCCTGCGGGCACACTGGCCCTCGTTGGAGCAGGCGCTGTTGTGGCTGCGCTACCAGGATTCCAACGGCTGTGGCCTGCTGGAGGTGCACGAGGCTGCCGACTGGGCCGACCTGCTGGCCAACCGCTTCAACATTCTGTACGACAACGTGCTGTGGTACGCGGCGCTGCGGGCCACGGCAGCTATGGCCGACACGCTGGAGAAGGACGGGGCGCACTACGCCGAGATGGCATCGGACGTGCGGCACAAGCTGCGCATTGTGTTGTGGGTGGGGCCGGAGAGTGCCGATGAATGGGGGCCCACGTGCCCGGGTCACACGGAATGGCAGCACACCCTCAGCCAGGTGGACCCGGTGCTGGTCAAACGCCCCTTCTTCCTACCCTACGTAGCCTTTCGCGACTATGGCGACTACTGTGACGTGTTCGGCAACCTGCTGGCGGTGCTGTTCGGGGTTGCGAACCCGGCCCAGGAGCGACGGATCCTGGACTACCTGTATCAGGTAGGCATCGCCGAGCCGTATCCGGTGCGGGTGCTGCACCCAGTCATCCATCCGGGCAACAAAGACTGGCGCGAGTATTATCGCAACAACAACCTGAATCTGCCCGACCAGTACCACAACGGCGGCATCTGGCCCTTCGTAGGCGGCTTTTACGTGGCTGTGTTGGTAAAGACGGGGCGAAGGGAAGAGGCACAACGACAACTGGAGAGACTGGCCGAGGTGAACCGGCTGGGGGTCAACGAGGAGTGGGAGTTCAACGAGTGGTGCCACGGCCGGACCGGCCGGCCGATGGGGTATCCGCACCAGGCCTGGTCGGCGGGGATGTACGTCTATGCTCACCACTGCGTGGCCGACGGCCGGGTGCCAGTGTTCGGAGATGAGACGTGGAGGGGAGAGTGACAGCCGGGCTCGTCAGGCCGTGGACCGGATGTTCAGGAGGTCAACGATGAGTTCCGTTTTCGACATCCTGCGCGATAACCAGACCTTCGCCGTGGTCGGCGTTTCGCAGAACAGGCAAAAGTACGGCTACGAGGTCTTTGAGACACTGGTGACGAACGGATACCGGGTTTACCCCATCAATCCGAAATACGAGGAGGTTGACGGGCATCGTTGTTACCCCTCACTGGACGAGCTGCCGGAGAAGCCCGAGGTGGTGGTGACTGTCGTGCCGCCGGCGGTGACGGAGAAGGTCGTCCAAGCTTGCGCCCGGCTGGGCATACACACCGTCTGGATGCCGCCCGGCTCCTGGTCAGAGCAGGCCGTGCAGACGTGTGAGGCGCAGGGCATCGAAAAAGTCCACGACGTCTGCCTGGTTTTCGCCCTCCGATCATTTCAGCGAAAACGGTGAAGCAGATTGCGCCAGGAGATTCAGTGAATGTGCATAGAGGCAGGCAATAGTATGGAGGAACGACGTTTCGACCCGCAGCACCGGCATGCGCTGCTGAACGCGCAGCGCCGGAGACGGTGGAATCCGCCGGACTTCCTGACTCGCCTGGGGCTGCAGGCAGGCCAGACAGTGCTCGATCTGGGCTGCGGCCCCGGCTTCTGGACCCTGCCGCTGGCCGATATTGTCGGCCCCAGTGGGACAGTGTGGGCGTTGGACGCGAGCCAGGAGATGCTCGACGCGCTGGCCGAACGCCACCCTCCGCCACAGGTGCGCCTGCTGCGGGGTGAACTGCCTGCCATTGACCTGCCGGAGGCCAGCGTGGACTGGGTTTGGGCGGCGTTCGTCTTCCACGAAGTCGAACCGCCGGAGCAACTGGCAGCGGAGATACGGCGGGTCACGCGCGCCAGCGGGCGGATCGCCATCCTGGACTGGCGGCCTGACCCCAAGAGCGACGACGGCCCGCCGCGTTCCCATCGGCTGTGGCCGGGGCAGATCAGCGATCATCTGCGATCTGCCGGGTTTCGAGACGTGGTGCACACCTGGCGAGACGGGGATGCTTACCTGGTTGAGGCAACTTGAGGTAGGGACAATCGTCCAGAAACCAGGGGGCTGGCCCAGCCGAGACAAGAACGAAAGTATGAGGTACTACGATGCTGATTGACAAGTACGATTTGGAGGTGTTTACCCCACCATGTGAGCCGGGGGCAGAACGATTCAGCGCCATCGCCCGGCTGGTGACCGACATCCGCGAGGTGCTTCCATACTTGAACGCCACCCTGCGCGGTGCGGTCTACAACGCCGCCGCGTCTGCTCTCACCTGGAAAAAAGGCGGGCACAACGTTGCCTTCCACCCCTACCAAATCGCCGTCAGCAACGTTCAGGATCGCGACGCGGCGATCAAGGAGGTGGAAGGGCTGATCAAGTTGCTCAACCGCACCTGGGAACGGCGGGAGGAGATCGAGCCAGATCACGAGATGCATCGCCGTCCCGGCCTGATAGAGACCTACAAGCTGCTCCCGCAGACCAACTGTAAGGTCTGTGGGCAGCCGACCTGCTACACATTCGCCATAAAACTGACACTGGGGCAGGTGAAGCTGGATGACTGCCCGGTGATCCAGGAGCCGGAGTACGCCGGCCAGTGGGCGCAGTTGAGGAGTATGCTGGCGGTGGATATGCCTGCCATCGGCCGACGGGATTCGTAGCCATGCGACCGGCGGTACAACCGTACCCTATGCTGGGCGTAGAGGAGGCCCTGGATCGCGTGCTGGCCGCTTTCGAGCCGCTGCCGCCGGAGCGTGTGCCCGTATTGGAGGCACTGGGCCGGGTGCTGACAGGGGATGTTTTCGCAGACATGGACATCCCACCCCTGACCAACACGGCCATGGATGGCTACGCCGTGCGCTGTGATGACACCGGCGGCGCTCGACCGGATACCCCGCGCCGGTTGCGTGTCGTAGCCGACCTGGCTGCGGGTTACGTCCTCGACGAACCGATCCAACCTGGCACGGCGGTGCGCATCATGACCGGCGCGCCCGTCCCACCCGGCACCGAGGCGGTGATCCCCTTCGAAGAGGTCGAGCGCGACGGTGATCAGATCCTGGTCTTTAAACGGTACCCTCACAACAAGAACATCCGTGCCGCCGGCGAGGACGTGGAGGAGGGTGCACTCATCCTGCCACAGGGCACCGAGATCCGCCCGCAAGAGGTGGGAATGCTGGCCGCACTGGGGCACAAGGAGACCTGGGTTCACCGTCGGCCGCGAGTAGCCATCCTGTCCACCGGCGACGAGGTGATCGAAATAGACGCCCCCTGGCGGCCGGGCAAGATCCGCAACGCCAATAGCTACTCTAACGCCGCCCAGGTGATGTGCTGCGGCGGTGTGCCGCTGCTGTTGGGCATCGCCCGCGACGATGTGGACGAACTGACGGACAGGATCCGGACCGGGTTGGGACAAGGAGCCGATTTCTTCCTCACCTCGGGCGGCGTCTCGATGGGGGACTTTGACGTGGTGAAGGAGGTGTTGGCCGCCGAAGGGGAGATGAACTTTTGGCGGGTGCGCATGAAGCCGGGCAAGCCCCTGGCCTTCGGCCACATCGGCCCTTCGGCAAGCTCAGAACGCAGGGTGCCGTTGCTGGGCCTGCCGGGCAATCCCGTCTCGGCCATGGTCAGCTTCGAGATATTCGCCCGTCCGGCTATCCTCAGGATGCTAGGCAAGACAAAGCTGAAAAAGCCGGTAGTGGAGGCCACGCTGCTGGATGAGATCAAGCGCAAGGACGACCGTCGCCACTTCCTACGGGTCATGGTCGAGGAACGGGACGGCGGGTATGTCGCCCGGCTGACCGGCGACCAGGGGTCGGGCATCCTGCTCTCGATGGTGCGGGCGCAGGGGCTGGCCATCATCCCGGAAGACGTGGACCGTCTGCCCGCCGGGGCACGGGTGCAAGTCATAATGCTAGACTGGCCAGAATGTGAGTGAGATCACCTGCTGCCGATACGAAGACTTTGTCAAAGTCCTGGCCGACGAGACCCGCCAGAGCATTCTGGAGTTGTTGAAGCATCGGGAGATGAGCGTGGGAGAAATAGTGGCCTGCTTCAAATTGACGCAGCCGACCATCTCCCATCACCTGGGTCTGCTGCGCCGCGCGGGGGTGGTGCTGGCCCGGCGGGAAGGCCAGTACGTATACTACATGGCCAACCGCTGCTGCCTGGAGGCTTGCACTCAGCGGTTGATCGAGCCGTTTATTGGGAGTAAGAGCGATTCGCGCGAGGAACCGGGATGACCTGGAACGAGTCCACGCCGTCGAGCGCCGGTGAAGCGACATCTACCAGACCGTTGATGCTACTGGCTGTCTTTGCCCACCCCGACGACGAGACGTTCCGCTGCGGCGGGACATTGGCCCTGCTGGCCCGGCGCGGCGTGCGGGTGCAGACGCTCACCGCCACGCGCGGCGAGGCCGGCTCGCGTGGCGATCCGCCACTGTGCCACGCGGAAGAACTAGGGGCGGTGCGTGAGCAGGAGTTGGGTTGCGCCTGTTCTGCCCTCGGCGTTGCGCCGCCCATCTTGCTGGACTACTCTGATGGAGAATTGGCCGAGGTGGACGAGGAAGAGGCGGTGGCGCAGGTGATGGCGACCATCCGGGAATTGCGGCCCCAGGTACTCCTCACCTGGCCGCCCGATGGACTCTCCGGCCATCCTGACCACGTGGCGGTGAGCCGTTGGACGACGCTGGCCTTCGAGCGGGCGGATACCTTGGGGCCAGACGCGTCGGTCGCCCTCTACCACCTGGCCGTACCGCGCTCTGTGGCAAACGCGCTGGGGCTGGCACATCTGCACGCGATACCGGACGCAGAGATTACCCTGACCGTGGACGTGACGCCGGTCTGGGAGCAAAAGTGGGCCGCCATCCGCTGTCATCGCACGCAGGCCGACGGATCGCCCATCCTGGCCGCGCCGGAGGAGAAGCGGCGTCTCTTTCTGGACAAGGAACACTTTCGACGGGCACGGGCGCAGGAAGGGGATGACTTCTTGTGCCGTCTCAGCCCCAGCCTGGAGGATGTGTTCCTGGAGATCACCGGTCAGCAGGTGGGCACGGTGCGCCACGAGACGCCGGACGACAAATCCAAACGGTGGATGAGGGGAGGTGGGCGATGACGTTCAGTTGGAGACAACGCATCCTGGACGAACTGGCTCAGGCCCGGGCGGTGGCGATCAAGGACGTGCGGGTCTACTACTTGAAAGCGCCGATGGTCATGTTCGGCCTGCTGCTGCCCTTTTCGGCCTGCTTTTTGGATCAATCCCCACGAGCAGCGCGACGGCGGTGGGCAGCATCATGATGCCCAGTACGCTGGTACGTTGGCTGCTGTTGTTCATCAGCGGCATCTTTATCCCGTTGGGGGAAATGGCCCCTTGGACGCGGGCACTGGCCTACCTTTCGCCGCTGACCTATGCCCAGGACTTGATGAATCACGCCGTGCCGGGCACAGGTGACCTGAACCCCTGGCTGGACCTGACGCTGCTGCTGGTGGTGCTGCTCGCCTTTCTCGTCCTGGCTGCCCGGATGCACCGCCGCAGCCGGGCGCTGGGCTACTGAGCGGTGTTGGCGCGATGGGATTGCACTCGTGGAGGTCGTTGAAATGATGTCGAGACCGCTGACGCTGCTGGCCGTGTTTGCCCACCCCGACGACGAGTCGTTCGCGGCCGGTGGCACGCTGGCAAAGTATGCCGCTGAAGGTGTCGAGGTCGCCATCGTCTTGGCGACGAGGGGCGGAGCCGGCATCCGGGGGTTGGACGCTGCTCTCCACCTGTTCGGCGAGAACAATCCCAAGAAGGCCGCCCTGGCCATCGTGCCACACTTCCCGACGCCATCCACCAGAACGAGAAAGGCGCCTACTGCGTTGAGCCTGACGAGTGCACCCTGTGTATGGCCTGCGTGGACGAGTGCCCCGAGGGCGTAATCTTCACCCGGCCCGGTGTGGACCACGTCTGGGAGTGTGACCTGTGCGGGGAGTGCGTGGATGTGTGTGGCCCCGATGCCTTGTGGATTGCTGGCAAGCTGAGGAGGTGGAACCGTGTCTGAGAGAGGGCTGATGATGTGGCGGACAGCGGGCTGTTGCGGTGGTGGAGATGTCGAGGTAACATGGATAACCATCGACGACAAGGGCTCCGTTGTCGGTGTTATGGGGTTGAAGCGGATCTTCCAACAACTATGTGCTATGGGGTGCAGGCCAGAGGCCGATGTTTGTGACGAACTGCTGGCCATGGTCAAGGCCCGCAACTACATCCCACCCCTGGAAGAAGAGCGATATAAGAGCGCGCTCCTGCGGGAATACGCTGCATTCTGCGCGCCCGCAGGGACCAGGTAGCGAGGAATTCGACGGCGAATGACGAAGAACCACCATCACACTGAACGTCGCTTCGTTCTGTCGCTGGTCTTGACCGGCCTGATTCTGGTTGCCGAGGTGATCGGCGGGCTGTGGACCGGCAGCCTGGCACTGCTCTCCGACGCAGCGCACGTCTTTCTGGATGCATTTGCCTTGGGGATGAGCTACGTGGCGATCCGGCTGGCGGCTTTGCCGGCCGACGATCGCCACACCTACGGCTTCCATCGCCTGCAGGTACTGGCCGCCCTGGGCAACGGGGCGACGTTGCTCTTGATCGCCTTCGAGATACTCCGGGAGGCGTGGGAACGGTTTCGACACCCGGCGCCGGTACTGGTGGGCCCGATGCTGGTCGTGGCTGCGGTCGGACTGGTGGTCAACCTGGTGGTCGCGCTGATACTGCGGGAGCACGACCATCACGATTTGAACGTGCGCAGCGCCTTCCTGCACGTCCTGGGAGACGCATTGGCGTCCATCGGGGTCATCGCTGCCGGCATTGTCATCGCCCTGACCGGTTGGACGATGATCGACCCCCTGGCCAGCGTGTTGATTGGGGTAATTATCCTGGCCGGATCGGGGCGGGTGCTGCGTGAATCGGTGCACATCCTGGTCGAGGGCATGCCCGAGGGCTTGACGGCGACCGGGGTGGCGGAAACGATGGCCCACGTCATAGGGGTAGAAGAGGTACATGACCTGCACGTATGGACGGTGAGCCCCGGCTATGTGGCGCTCAGCGCGCACGTGATCCTGACCGACCAATCGTTGAGCCGGTCGCAGACCGTGATGGACGGACTGAAACAGATTTTGGCGAAAAAGTTCGGCATTGAGCACACGACCATCCAGTTCGAGTGCGCAAACTGTGGACAGGGTACAGTGGTGTGTCAGAACGGAATACTGAGAGGGGATGCTCAGGGCGGTGTATGACACTGTTGCATACCAGATCGGAAAGGAGAGCGACATGTTGACCCAACAAGCGATTATGGAGGCTCTGCAGCCAGTCATGGACCCGGAGATCGGGCTGAGCGTCGTGGACCTGGGGATGATCCGGGAGGTCGTTATCGAAGGGGACACCGTCGAAGTCAAGATGGTCCTGACCGCGCCCTTCTGCCCCCTGGCCGGTCTGATCACCGGGCAGGTGCGCCAGGCGGCAGCCGCCGTGCCTGGAGTCAAGGAGGCAACGGTCACCCTGCTCGACGAGCCGTGGGACCCCTCGTGGATGAAGCGCTGAGGGTGATGAGAAATGGGAAGACACTTCCAACGGGAGGCGAGGGATGGCATACAAAGAGTTGCGGGAGCAGGTTAAAGACCTTCAGCCTCGATTGACGCCGGCGTTTGTCGAGGATGAGGTCCGCGCGTTGCTGCACCAGGGCGAGGACGTGGGCGGCGGCGTCAACGCCATCCGGCTGGTCAAACATCTGCTGGGCGACCCACAATTGAGGGACGTGGAGGCCGTCTGGGCCTACGATCGTCTCAAGCCCGCGTTGCAGGCCGCGTTTGAACAGATCCCATCGCTCTACTACTTTGAAGGCGACTGATGAGCGGAGGATTGCATCTTCCCGGTGGGAAGATCACGCACATGAGGAAAGCATGGCCAAACTGAGTCAACGCCAGATTCTCGAAAGTTGCCGGCCAGGATGGTGAAACTATGCTTCGCCAAGGTGCCTGGCACCTCATTTGAGACGAGTGGTTTGTATATGGCATGAAGAAGACGACACTGCTGCTGACACTGCTGTTGCTGATCTGGATGGGCCTCGTGTCACCCCTGGCCGGGGCCGCCGAACCCGTGGTGCGGGCCGTGCTGTTCTGGTCGGAGAACTGTTCCCACTGCCACGCGGTCATCGCCGAGACGCTGCCGCCGTTGCAGGAGCGATATGGCAGTCAACTGGACGTACGGATCGTCGAAGTCTCTGACCCGACCCGCTACGAGTTGTGGCTGGCGGCAATCGAGACGTTCCAGGTACCCCCCGAACGAGTGGCCGTGCCTATGCTGGTCATCGGCGACTCTGTGCTGGTCGGTTCATACGAGATCTCGGAAGCGTTGCCAGGGCTGATCGAGCAACATCTGGCCGCCGGCGGGGTGGATTACCCCGCTATTCCGGGCCTGTTGCCGCCAGGCGGCCACACTCCCCAACCTGGCGCCGCCACTCCACAGCCGGTGGCCCACGTGCTTTTCTTCTACGACCGGCTGTGCCACGCGTGCACGGTGGTGCAGGAGGAGGTACTGCCGCCTCTGCAAGAGAAGTATGGCTCGCAACTGGTGATTGACCAGCGTGACGTGGAGGGCTCGACCAGCAACTATAACCTGCTGCGGGCGCTGGAGCGGCAGGCCGGCGTGGCGTACGGGGACATGCCGGCCGTGTTCATCGGCCAGGATGCCCTCTACGGGGAGGAAGCCGTGCGCGAGAGGCTGGCGGGGTTGATCGAGCAATACCTGGCCCAGGGCGGCGTCCCGTTGCCCACGCTGGTACCGCAGGCAACGTGGACCCCCGACGCCACCCAGCCCGCACCAACGGCGGAGGCCCCAAGACCATCCATTCACCTGGCCTATTTCTACCAGCCTGGCTGCCGGGAATGCGACCGGGTACAACTGGACCTGAACTACCTGCAACACCAATATCCGCAACTCGTCGTCCACGCCTTCGACGTGCAGGCGGAGGCCGCCCTGGCAGAGTGGTTGGGCCAGCAGACCGGAATCCCGGAAGAAAAGCATCTGACCGCGCCAGCGGTGTTCGTCGGCGACGAGGGGCTGGTGGGTGAGGAGGTGCACGCGCGCAGCCTGGAGGCGCTGATCGCGCGCCACACGGCCACCGGGGCAGGGGCGGTGTGGGAGGGGCGGGAGGCGACTCAGAGCGAAGCGGCCAGCAGCATCAGCAGCATCGTCGAGCGGTTCCGCTCCTTCGGCCTGCTGACGGTGCTGGCAGCAGGGCTGGTGGATGGCCTGAACCCATGCGCTTTTGCCACGATCGTCTTTTTCATCTCGTACATGGCCTTTGCGGGCCGGCAGCGAAGGGAGATCCTGGCCGTGGGAGCGGCCTTCACGGCCGGTGTGTTCCTGACCTATCTCGGCGTGGGCGTGGGCCTGCTCCGGTTTCTGGCGACGTTGCCCTTCCTGAGCGCGGTGAGCCGCTGGCTATACGGGCTCACGGCCGCCTTATGCCTGTTTCTGGCCGCCGGCAGCTTGTACGACTGGTGGCAGGCCCGCCGGGGCGAACCGGACGAGATGCGCTTGAAACTGCCCACCCGGCTGCGCCGCTGGATCAACCGGGTCATCCGGGAGGGGGCCAGCATGCGAGCCTTCGTGCCGGTGACCTTTGTCGCCGGGGTAGTCATCTCGGTGATCGAACTGGCCTGTACCGGCCAGGTCTACCTGCCGACTATCCTCTTTGTCCTGAGTGTACCGAAACTGCAGGTGCAGGCAGGAGTGTACCTGGTGCTCTACAACCTGATGTTCGTCCTGCCGCTGGTCGTGGTCTTCCTGCTGGCCTACTTTGGCACGACCTCGCAGCAGTTGGGCCTGTTCATCCACCGCCGGGCGGCGGCGATCAAGCTGGCTACGGCCGGGCTGTTCGTGCTGCTCGCCGGGTGGCTGGTGACAGCCCTGATGTAGCTGCGGACTACGCTCCCTGCCTCTCTCCGCGTTGGTGAGGCAGGTATGTCCCCGAAGCAGGGGCAGTGCACTGCGTCGCCCCTGCTTCCCTTTTCTCCGCATCACAGGTATACTCTAAAGAAGGCTGCCGATGACCAAAGCCATCAAAGTGTCCTCCGCCGCGACGCTAGCCTGACCCGGTGACGTGGTCGGCAACCGGATTCGTCAGTTGACCTGCAGAGCAAATCTGTGTATAGTATATGGCATCGATGTACAGTAGGAGAAGCACGTGGCACGGGAACTGGTTCTAATCATTGACGGCAGTCACGAGACGCAGCACCTGCTGGCCGAACTGGTGCTGAAACCCGGCGATTACCGCTCGCTTGCGGCACTGGATGGTGAGGAAGGGATCCGGCTGGCTCTACAGGAGCATCCAGATCTCATCGTCCTGGGCATGGAGTTGCTGCAGATGAACGGCCTCGAGGTGCTGCAGGTGCTGCGGCGACGGAACGTGGACATCCCCGTCATATTTACGTCTGCCCGCGAGTCTGCCGAGTTGGTCGTGCATGCCTTCCGGCTGGGCGCGCACGATTTCGTCATCAAGCCGTTCGGTCCCCAGGAGATGCAAGAAGCGATCCAGTGTGTCCTCACTGCCACGACGTTGCGCGAGGAACGAGATCAGCTCGCGCATCAACTGGCGGAGGCCCGGCAGCAACTCCAGCTCTTCGAGACAGTTGAGGCCGAGCGGGCCAGGCTGGAGGCCGTCCTGCGGGGCGCCCAGGAGGCAATCGTCGTCGTGGACGAGGAGAACGCCATCCTGCTGTGCAACGCAGCATCCCGGGCGGCGCTGAACTTGGGTGACGCCGACCTGCTACACCAACCTGTTGGTGAAACCATCCCACACCCGGCCCTGCTCAGCATGTTCTCCCAGGCACGCGAGACGGGCCGGGAAACACGCAGCGAGGTACCCCTGGATGACGGGCGCACGTTCAACGCCCAACTCACGCCGATCGCGGGAGTCGGCCGGGTGCTGGTGATGCAGGACATCACGCACCTGAAGGAATTGGACCGCGTCAAGTCCGAGTTCGTGACCGCTGTCTCCCACGATTTGCGGACGCCACTGACGACTATCCAGGGCTATATCGAGCTGCTACCCCGGGCAGGGCCGGTGACTGCACAGCAACAAGAGTTCATCCAGCACGTGCTCCAGAGCTTGGAGACGATCACTGAACTGGTCGACAATCTGCTCGACAGCGACCGCCTCGAGGCCGGATTTGACCTGGAAATGGGGCCCTGCGACCTGTTGCAGGTGATCGAACAGACGATCCGGGACTTTCGACCGCGGGTGGAGAAGAAGAAGCAGGAACTGCGTTGGGAGCCACCCGCAGCGCTGCCCCTGGTGCAGGGCAACCGCCACCGTCTGCGGCAGGTGATGGACAACTTGCTCAACAATGCGATGAAGTACACGCGAGCGGGCGGTTGGATCGCCGTGAGCGCACTTGAGGATAACGGACACATCGTGGTACACGTGGCCGATAACGGCATCGGTATCCTCCCGGCTCAACAGCCCTACATCTTTGACAAGTTCTACCGCGTGGAGTCGGAGGAGACGCTGCGTATCACAGGCACCGGGCTAGGTCTGTCCATCGTCAAGACGGTGATTGAAAAGCACAACGGGCGGGTGTGGGTGGAGAGCAGGGCCGGCGAGGGCAGTATCTTTAGTTTCGTGCTGCCTGCGTTGAAGACGTGACCCATAGACAACCCACTCTTCTAGTCCAGAGAGGGGGCTCCCGCGGGGGACAACGTGGCGCATCGAAAAGGCAGTCGCAGATCATCCACGTACGAGGATACTACAGGCGCGGTTCCAATTGCCTCGCGCCTGGTCGCTATCGTCTCGTGCATAGCCGCGATCGGTGCGATGGCCCATGGTTTGTGGGGAGGTAAGTTGCCTGCCGAGATCACACCGCAGGTCACCTCGCCCTCTGCTCCATCCGTTGCCCCGCCCTCCAATCCGCCACCGGCCGCTGGTCAATCTGCCGCTCCGTCTCCCACGCCGTCCACTGATTCGCCACCATCCGTGGCCGTAAGCATCGGCATCGTCGCCGGCCACTGGGGTAGTGACACGGGCGCGGTGTGCCCCGACGGTCTGACCGAGGCCGAGCTAAACCTCGAGGTCTCCGAGCGGGTCGCCCGTAGCCTGCAGGCGCTTGGCTACCACGTGGACTTGCTGGAGGAGTTTGACCCGCGCCTGGAAGGTTACCGGGCCGACGCGCTCGTCTCTATCCACGCCGACTCCTGCATGCACTACCCTGATGCGACCCCGCCGGCCAGCGGTTTCAAGGTCGCCAGCGTCGAGGACAGCCTGGTGCCGGAAGCAGAGGCGCGGCTGGTCGCCTGCCTGGCGCAGTGCTACGCCGCCCGCACCGGGATGTTCTTTCACGCCAACAGCATCACCTACGACATGATATACTACCACAGCTTTTACGAGATTGACGGCCAGACGCCGGGAGCCATCATCGAGACCGGCTTTATGCGGAACGACCGCCACATGCTCACCCAACGGGCCGACGTAGTCGCCCAGGGAATCGTGGATGGCATTATCTGCTTCATTGAGGAGGATGATGGGACATAGGGTAGATGGCAGACCGTGTCACTGACCTGCTACGGGAAGGTCAGGGCGCGGCTCGCGCCGGCAAGAAGGCCACAGCACGACGCAGATTCCGCGCCGTGTTGACCTTCGACCCCGCCAACGTGACGGCCCTGCTGTGGTTGGCGTGGCTCAGCGACAATCCCCATACCAGCCTGGCCTACGTCGCGCGGGCGCTGGCGTGTGACCCACATGACCCCCGTGCCCACGCCGCGCTGCGTTGGGCTCGTCGCCGGATCACGCCTCCCATGCTCCGAAAACCACCATCCGTGGCCGCGCCTGCCGCCCCGGTGTCTCGCCGCCGGTGGAGCCGTCCCGTAACTGCCGCCGCCTTTGGCCTGCTAGTCGTCCTCATCGGTGTGATGTTCGCGTGGTCTCCGTTGGACGACCTGCTGGTGTTCGCCGCGCTGGCCCCTACCCCCACCCCTGCCGCGACCGCAACGCCCAGTCCCACGTCCACTCACACCCCCACGCCCAGTCTCACCCCCACATCCACACCCACGGTCACCCCAACCCCCACCCACACACCTCCCCCGACCGAGACGCCCACCCCCTCCCCCACGCTGCGTTCCGTCCTGCCCACCGCGCCACCGCTCCCGCCAACTGCAACGCTGGCCCCTCTATCTGTTCACAGCAACGTGCGCTGGATAGACGTGGATCTGAGCCACCAGCGGCTCACTGCCTACGAGGGCCAGACGGTGGTGCGCACAACGCTCGTCTCCACGGGGCTGGCGCGCACACCCACACCCGTCGGCCGCTACCAGATCCAGACCAAACTGCGCCACGACGACATGAGCGGCCCCGGCTACTACCTGCCCAACGTGCCATATACGATGTATTTCTACCGGGGCTACGCGCTGCACGGCACCTACTGGCACACCAACTTTGGCCATCCCATGAGCCACGGCTGCATCAACCTGCCCACGCCGGAGGCGGAATGGCTCTTCAACTGGGCCGAGGTAGGGACGCTGGTCCACATCCACTACTGACCCCCGGTCGGTATCTCCCACCGCACACCCTCGCGAAGAGTGACCACGCTCGCCAGCGTGAGCTCCACTGGCCCCACCGCTGAGGTCACAGACAGGCGGCGCTCCAGGGTTCACCCGGAGCGCCGCCTGCAAATAATACCAGACCGGAAAGCTCACACGCGCACCGCGACCACCTCAAACGCGGGCTCAGGCTGTGAATGACCCTTGAGTTCCACCATTCCCACAGATCGCACCTCAACGAAGCCACGCACCAACTCGTGGACGTGCTGGCAGATCAGAACCTGTCCCGCACGGGCACGCTCCTGCAACCTCCGGCTCACGTTCACCGCGTCACCGATGACGGTGTAGCTCATCATTTGCGGTCCACCGGTGTTGCCCACCAGCACCTCACCCGTGCTCACTCCCACCCCAAACTGGAGCCGGTGAGCCGACGGGAGCCTGGTGTGAGACTCATCCACCGCCTGGCATATCCGCCAGGCTGCCCGGACCGCCCGCAGCGCGTGATCCGGCTGTGGGAGAGGGGCGTTGAAATAAGCCATCACCGCGTCGCCCAGGAACTTGTCCACCGTACCCCTCTCGGCCAGGATGGCCTCGGCCGCCACGGCGATGTGGTGGTTGCAGCCTCTACCACCCGCTCCAGCAGTCTGTCGCGCTCAATCACCGCTGTGACCGATTTCCCAATGCGGGATAGCGTGTCGAGCTCTACCAGCCGTTTCTTGAGTTGCCGATTGGTCTGCACCAGCCGGGCGGTGAGGGCCTCTTTCTCGCGCTGGAGCCGCACCTCCGTCAGCGCTCGTTCCATGGCCGCCAACATCTCGTCGGCCGTAAAGGGCTTCATGACATAGTCGCGCACGCTCTTGCGGAACCCCTCGACGGCGACTGCCTCAGACCCGTGGGAGGTGATCAAGATCACCGGAACCTCGGAGCCCCGGGCGCACAGGGCGTCCAACACCTGGAGGCCGTTCATCTTGGGCATCTCAAAGTCGAGCAGCATGAGGTCAATGCCGCCTTTGAGAACCTTGCGCACCCCCTCGGCACCGTCGGTGGCCTCCAGTGCCTCGAAACCGTTGGGCTCTAGGACACATTGGACGACAAACTTGCGCACATCGCTGCTGTCGTCCACGACGAGCACTCGTATATCGGACAAGGCCCCTTGGAGGCAGGTTCAGGTGCCAGGCACTTTGCCAGCTCACAAGACCCAAGACGGCTGTTTGACAGGGTTGTTCCCTGTCCAAAAGCGACCATGCAAGTGCCTGGCACCTATCATGGGGTAGTTGATTCTAGTCAAAATCTCACATTTTCTTCACGCCACGTGAACAAAAATGTGCTAAACTTGGAGGGGGCCATGGCTGAGCAAAGTAACTCAGCCAGCAGCCCTTTCCAGAACAAGGTTCCCGACCTCTTGCCCTCTGAACCGCCACGAAAGAGGTTTGGCAAAACAGTTCATCAAAGATATAATCTATCCGTTCGGCAGGTTCTGCAAAACAGGGCATAGGAGCCTCTCAGAGGGATCATCCGGGCAGAACCGGGCAACCGACCGAATCTTTCTGTGGTCCTAGACTGCTTCGAAGGTACAAAGCGCGCAGCCGCCGATAATCGTAAGAGGTAACGATCCTCCCTATTCCACGTCCAACGAGGTGGAAGCGGCGGCTCCATGGAGATGGCTATGTCACAAGAGGGCAACCTCCCGACCCAGTCAGATCTGGCGGCGGCTCTACGCAACTGTATGCCCTCATCTCTTGAGCGACAGTGCCTCGTCGGTGACGAGATCCGCAACCCCCACCTCTGCGCGCAGCACCTCGCTACACTGTTGCGCACCATCTCCACGTACCTCCCCCGCCAGGTCGTCGCCCCCCTTCTGGCAGACCCGCAGCCAGGCAAAGTCGAGGGGAGCTTCTCCTACGGCACAGTGATGTTCGCCGACATCTCTGGCTTCACAGCCATGTCGGAAAAGCTTTCCCAGTTGGGCAAGGAGGGCGCCGAAGAGATCACGGCCATCGTGAACCGCTTCTTCGCCGCCCTGCTGGAGGTGACCAGCCGTTACGGCGGAGACCTGCTCAAGTTCGGCGGTGACGCGCTTCTCGTCTTCTTCGGCCGCGAAGACCACGCGCTTCGCGCCTGCCTGGCGGCGCTCCAGATGCAGGCTCGCATGTCCCGATTCTCCGAGACATCCACCTCGCAGGGGGTTTTCCAACTGCGGATGACCATCGGCCTGGGCACCGGCCCGTTGTTCATGGCCCACCTGGGCTCGGAAGAAGGCATGGAGTTTGCGGTGATGGGCCGGGCCATGGCTCAGATGGCCCAAGCGGAAGACCAGGCCTCAGCGGGCGAGATCTTTATAGACACGGAGACCTACCATGCCATCGCCGACCAGGTGATCACCGACAAAACGCAGGACGGCTTCCTCAGGCTGGCTGGCCTTCGGGAAGGCAGGCCTGACCTAAGCAGTGCGCCGGAGGATTCTCTGGCCCATTTGCCCCCCCCTCCCAGGGGAGACGATGTGCACCCGTGGATTGCGGGCGCCGTGCAGCGCATTCGGGCTCTGGAACTCTACCTGCCACCCGGACTGATGGACAAGATCAAGGTGGAGCCGGAACGGATCGCAATCGGCGGTGAATATCGCCCGGTGACGGTCTCCTTTGCCAATTTCTATGGCATTGACGAGATCATCGAAGAGTTGGGGGAAGCGCGCAGCGCCGAAATCACGGCCATCCTGAACGCCCACTTTACGACGATGAGGCGCATCATCGCCAAGTACGGCGGCGTGGTCAACAAGGTGGATACCTACGCCGTGGGCCACCGTATCATGGCCCTCTTTGGCGCGCCCCGCGCCCACATCGACGACCCGGAACGGGCCGTGCGGGCAGCGCTGGAGATGCAGGAGGCGATGGCCGCCTTTACCGAACTGCATACCTCCTGCGGGCCCTTCTGCCTCAAACAACGCATCGGCGTCAACACCGGCCTGGTCTTCGCCGGCAACGTCGGGTCGCTCACCCGCCAGGAGTACTCGGTCATGGGCGACGAGGTGAACCTCACCGCCCGCCTCATGGCCGTGGCCACCGAGGGCCAGGTGCTCATCAGCCAGAGCACCGCCCGCCAGTCCGGTGGTTCCCATTCGGATGGGCTTCCCCATTCCGATGGGCCTTTCCTGCTCCACGAACAGGAGCCAGTGCGAGTCAAGGGCAAGTCGCTGCCCGTCCACAACTATGAGGTACTAGGCCTGCAGGAGCGTCGCGTCCAGGAACGCCGCCCGCTGATCGGTCGCGATGTAGAATGGCGCACCATCCACGCGCTGACTGACCTGGCTATGGCCGGCAAAACACAGGTGCTCACCATCGTCGGCGACGTGGGACTGGGCAAATCGCGCCTCCTCGAGGAGGTGACTGCCCACTGGACCGAGGAGCACGGAGCACTGGGCATCAGTGCCACCTGCCCCTCCTTTGGCCGCCACACGCCCTACCAGCCGTGGCTCGATCTGATCCGCACCCTCTTTGGCTTCAAACCCGCCGACTCGAACGAGGCCAAGCTGGCGAAGGTCGAGGCCCTGTTGCGAGAGATCGATCCGACGTGGCGCGACTGGACGGTGCTGATCGGCCGCCTGCTGGGCCTGGACGTCGAAGAGACCGACCTGGTGCGCGCCCTCGACGCCCAGACCCGTCAGCGAACCATCTTCCACGTCGTGACGGGCATGGTGGATCACGTCGCGAGCCAGCAGCCGCTGCTGGTGGCCATAGACGACCTGCAATGGGCCGACGATACCTCCGTCGAACTGGTCAATCAGATGGCGCACCAGGTGACCGCCCGGCCGCTGTTGTTGATGCTGACCCACCGGCCGGAGGAGTCGCTGGCGCCCATCCTCAAGGTAGCTGACCTCCCCTATCACGCCGCTCTCCAGTTGACAGAGCTCTCCGACGAGGCCAGCTTGCGCCTGCTGGATACGCTCCTGCCCACCACCCCCCAGATGCCGCATCATCTCAAGCGACTGATCCTGGACAAGGCACGAGGTAACCCGCTCTTCATCGAGGAGGTGGCCCACTCCCTCATCGAGAACTACCTGACGCTCGACGAATCGACCGGCACCTACCACGCCCGGGCCGACCTGGAGCAGATCGAGGTGCCCGACTCGGTCAACCGGGTCATCATGAGCCGCATCGATCGACTGGACGAGAGCAGCCGCAACATGCTGCGGGTCGCCTCGGTCATCGGCCAAGAGTTCCAGCACTGGCTGCTCAGTGCCATCTACCCCTACCGTCGGGCGGAAGGGGAACTGCGCGAGCGGCTGGATGCACTCTCGCAGCGGGAGATCCTGGAGGGTCCTTCTCCCGACCTGCTGTATCTCTTCCGCCACATCCTGACCCGCGAGGTGGCCTACGAAAGCCTCCTCTACGCCGACCGCCGCCAACTGCACCGCCGCATCGGCGAATCGATCGAGACCCAGCGGGCTGGGCGGCTGGCCGAGTACTGGGAGGTGCTGGCCTATCACTTTAGCCTGGCCGAGGAGTGGGAAAAGGCGCTCACCTATCACCTGCAGGCCGGGCTCAAGGCACAGAGCATCTACGCCAACGAGGACGCCATCCACCACCTCCACCAGGCCCTCAAAGCGGCGGAGCGGGTGCCAGACAGCGAGGACCGGCAACTGACGGCCCACGAGGGGCTGGGCGAAGTGCTGGACACGCTGGGCGACTATGACGAGGCATTGTCCCACATCTACCAGGCGCAGGACCTGGTGATGGTGATAGGCTATCCGCCAGAGGATACAGCCCGCCGGCTGGCCGACCTGTGCTGCAAGACGGCCGCCATCTATGAGAAAAAGAGCGACTATGACACCGCTTCCAACTGGCTACACGGCGGGCTGATCGCCATGGAAGGGATAGAGGCCATCGAGGCGGCGCGCATCTACCTCCTCGGAGCGGGAGTCTACCGTCGCCAGGGCAAAAACGAGGAGGCCATTGCCTGGTGCTGGAAAAGCCTGGCCACCGCCTCGCAGATTAAAACACGCGAGGGCCAGCAGGCTGCGGCGCAAGCATATTACAACCTGGGCGGCATCTACACCCGCCAGGGCGACCTGTCGCGCGCGATGCAGTTTTGCCGCGAAAGCCTGCAGGTCTACCAGCAGATTGATGACATCGTCGGGCAATCGCAGGCCCACATCAACCTGGCCAACGCCTATTTCGAGCAGGGGAACTGGCCCTGGGCCACCGAACACTATTTGCAGGCGCTGGAGATCAAGCGCAAGATCGGCGACGTCTACTACCAGGCCATGATCACCCTCAACCTGGGGGGCGTGTATCTGAACCAGGGCGATCTGGACCAGGCCACCAGCTACTACCGGCAGAGCCTGGAGATGTGGCAGGAGCTGGGCTCCACCTATGCGATCGCGCTGCTGCACAACAACATGGGCGCGGTGGCGCTGCAGAGGGGCGATCCAGACGAGGCGCTGGCGCTCCTGCAGAAAAGCCTGGCGCTGTTCCAGGAGATCGACTCGGAGGATTTTCTGGCCGAGGTGCACCGGCATCAGGCCCTAGCCCACCTGGGTCGGGGAGAGCTGGACGAGGCCCTGGGTTGTGCCCAACGCTCGCTGGCCCAGGCCCAAGAGCAGGAGATGCGCCTGGAGGAGGGAGCCACCCGCCGGGTGCTGGGACAGGTCCACCTGTCCCGCCAGGAACTGGCCCGGGCAGAACGCGAGTTACAGGAGAGCCTGCACATCCTGCAGGCGCTGAACAGTCGCTACGAGATGGGCAAGACGCTCTTCCAGTTAGCCCGCCTGTGCCAGGTGCAAGGGGATCAGGTGCAGATGCAGGAGAACCTGAGACAGGCCAGGACCATCTTTGAAGACCTGGGCGCGCGCCTGGACCTGGCCCAGACCCGGGAACTGGCGCTGGAGTGAACGAACGCTGCCGACGACAGGCCCTCTGGCTTAGCAAGATTAGGAACCCATCCGACAAGTACTCCCTGCCCCGATGACGGGATGGGCGGCATCCGAGGACAGGGACCGGAACGGCTTCTTGGAACACGCTCAAGGAGGGAGGCTGCTGGTAGATTGGGAAAACTAGCGGGCAAGTGCTGGACAGTTTACCAAGTGCCAATCAAAAGAAGGAGATTGCAGTGAAGATTACCCTAAAGATCACGTTGATTGTCGCAGCAGGGTTGGCTCTCGCCACCTTGCTGCACCTGGCCATGACCGCCTCCGCTGCCGAGGCGCCCGCGCCGTCGCGCGCGGCAGCGCCTGCACCGCTGCGCGCAGGCGGCAACTATGGCGGGGACTTTCGCTTCGCGCTCAATGAGCCCACCACGCTCGACCCGGCCGACGAGCGCAGCGAGGGGACGATCATCGGACAGGTATTTGAAGGACTGGCCCAGTGGGACGACGATCACAACCCACGGCCGGCCATTGCCCAATCCTGGGAGAGCAGCGACGCGCAGACCTGGACCTTTCACATCCGCCCGGGCGCTCGATTCCACAACGGGCGCCAGATCACGGCCCAGGACGTGGTCTACTCGTGGGCTCGGGTTGCCAGTGCCGGCAACGAGAGTTATGAGTGGATGGTCGGCTCCCTGATCGACACCACCACGGCCGTGAGCGCCGACATCCTCCAGATCACCCTCAACCGGCCGTACGCTCCCTTCCCCTCGTTGCTGCCCCTTCCCTTCCTATCCATCGTGCCCTCGGAGGCGGTCGGCAGCATCGCCACAAACCCCGTCGGCTCGGGACCCTTCCAGTTCCAGAGCTGGACAGCAGGGGAGCGCATCGTCCTGGCGCGCTTCGACGACTACTACGCCGGGCGCCCCTACCTGGACCGCATCACCTACCAGCTCTACGGTGACGAGACCGAGATGTACAATGACTACCTGCGCGGCAACCTGGACCTCTCGCCCGTACCCGACGACCGCGTCAGCAATGTGCTCACCAGCCCGGACGCCCTCTTTGCCCGCTGGCTTGGCACCTACTACTACGGCATGAAGGTGGACCGGGCGCCCTTCGACGACGTGCGGGTGCGGCGGGCGCTGAACTATGCCGTAGACAAACGGGACGTCGTGGACAACTTCGCACCTGGCTCCGAAATGGCCGACGGCCCTGTTCCGCCAGGGATGCAGGGCTACGACCCGCCGGTCGCGTCCTACGCCTACAGCCCCACGCTGGCGCTGGACCTGCTGGCCCAGGCCGGCTGGACGGACACGAACGAGGACGGCATCCTGGACGATGGGGAAGGCACAGATCTGACCATCGAGATGTGGTACAGCACCAGTCCCGGCCACGAGGCCATCGCGAATGCCATGGCCAGCGATTTCCGCGACATCGGCGGCACCGGGCTGGGGGCCACGGTCGTCATCAGCCACACCGAGTGGGAAACCTACTTGAACAACATCGACCAGTACCCAATGTACCGCCTGGGCTGGTTACTGGACTATCCCGACCCCTACAACTTCCTCCAGCCCCACTTCAGCACAGAAGGTGGGGCGAACAATGCGCACTACAGCAACACCCAGGTGGACGCCTGGCTCGACCAGGCGCTGGCGACGCCTGATCTGGCCACGCGCCAGGCGCTGTACGAGGAGATTGAGACGCAGGTGCAGGACGACGCCCCTTACATCAACATATACCACTATGTGCGGGTGTACGTCAAAGGGGACAAGGTACACGGGCTCGCGATTCCGTCCTTCAACAACTACCTGGGTTTGGGCGCCGTCCAGATGGAGAAGGTCCAACTCTTCACAGACACCTACGAGCCGAACGACACCTGGTCGGAGGCGCACGAAATCACCCCTGGGACCTATGAGAGTTACGTCGGCCACGAGCGGGACCTGGACTGGTACCGGCTGGACGTGACCAGCGCCCAGCTCGTCACCGTCAGCCTGACCGGCCTGCGCGCCGACTACGACCTGGTGCTCTTCACCAACCTCTACACCCCCACCCAGGAGACCGACGTCGTCGGCGACCTGCAGGACTCGACGGAGGTCGACGCCACCGGCCAGATGAGCGCGATCGGCCAGATGAGTGCCATCGGCCAGATGAGTGCCATTGGGCAGATGAGCGCGATCGGCCAGATGAGCGCCATCGGTCAGATGAGTGCGATCGGGCAGATGAGTGCCATCTCGGCCAGGCCGGGCACCGAGGACGAGCAGGCGATGACCAAGATGCGCGCCCCCGGCACGCTCTACGCCCTCGTCCTCTCCAACAACGGCGCTTTCGGCACACAGCCCTACCACCTGACGGTCGTCACCGACACACTGCCCGGCTTGCCTTCCTGTCGGACCGACCTGCTGCCTTCCGGGATGCGCATGGGTGAATACCACGGTGACTACCCCGGCAGCGGGCCGTTGACGCTCATCCTGCTGAACAAGCAGCGCCTGGACACCGCCTACGGCACGGGCGAGACGACGGCTCTGGTGGACAAACTGAGACAACTGGCCAACGACGAAGACGTCAGGGGGCTGATCGTGCCGGTGGAGAACACCGGCGTCGTCAGCAGCACCTACGCCCTCTGGGATGATGGCAACGCCTGTAACCCGGAGGTCGCCAACCAGGTGGCTGAAGCGATCAAGCAGGAGATCGTCCTGTCCTACTACCGGGCCTACTCCCCAACGCTCAAGTACCTGGTGGTCGTCGGCGACGACCTGATGCTTCCCTTCTACCGCGTGCCCGACGACGCCACCATCGCCAACGAGTCGGTCTACGCCACCCGCTCCACGGTGGATGCCAAGACCCCGACCCACGCCGCCCTCGACCTGGGCTACGTCCCCACCGACGACTTTTACGCCGACCACACCCCGCTCAAGTGGCGCGGCCGCGAGCTCTTCGCCCCCGACCTGGCCATCGGCCGCCTGGTCGAGACGCCCGCCGAGATCGTGACGATGGTGCAGGCTTTCCTGGACAATGACCCCCTCAGCGCCAGCACCGCCTTCGTCGGCGGCTACGACTTTCTCGTCGACAGCGCCCAGGCCATCCGCGACACGCTGGGCGACGCCGGCCTGGCGATCACCCCCCTCATCGGCGACAGTTGGAATGCAGCCCGGCTCCAGGCTGACTGGCTCGACACCCCCAAGGACCTGGCGTCGATCAACGCCCACTTCGACCACTGGCAGGCCATCCCCGCGACCGGGTCACAGACGCTCGACACCGCCGCCGTCCGCGCCGCCACGGCCGGTATGAGCGGCACCCTCAACTTCTCGATGGGCTGCCACTCCGGCTTCAGCGTCCACGACGCCCACGCCACCAGAGGCTACCCGCTCGACTTTGCCCAGGCGCTGGCGCAGAAGGGGGCCTGGTGGGTCGGCAACACCGGCTATGGCTACGGCATGGACGACTCTGTCGCCTTCACCGAGCAGGTGATGCACTTGTTCGCGCAGCGGCTCACCCGCGATCCGAACGTGCCGGTCGGCGAGGCGCTCCGCTGGGCCAAGAACCGCTACCTGGGCGGCGTCCCCAGCGGTGGCTTTGGCACCTACGACGAGAAGGCCATGATCGAGGCCACCCTCTACGGCCTGCCCATGTACCGCGTCTCCACGTCTGCCGGCCCGAGGGCACTGGAGACGCCACCGGTCCGCGCCAACGACCTGACCACCGACACGGTGCGCTTTGAGCTCGATTCCCTGTTCCAGTTGGAGACCGGATCCGAGTATGGCGACTACTACTCCATCGGCGGCGAGGTGCAGGCCGCCCCCGGCCGCCCGGTCCAGCCCCGCACCAGCAGACCGGTGCCCACAAAGGTGGGGCAGACGCCCCACGGCGCGGTGCTGGTCAGCGCCACCTCGGTCGAGGAACCGTTCGACCCGCTCATCTCCCTCCCCGTGACCGACACGACGCTGAGCGAGCCCCTCTTCCAGGCCCCCGCCTGGTTCCCGTCCAACCCGTGGACCGTCAACCGGCAGGGCGACGAGGCTCGCCTGGTCGTGGTGCCGGCCCAGTTCCAGGGGGACCAGGACGGCGGCACGCTGCGGCGCTTCACGACGCTCGAGTTCCAGGTATACTACACCGACACGGCCAGCACCGACTTTACGCCGCCGGTCGTCTGGACGGTGGAGAGCGTGGCCTTCAAGAACGAGGCGGACTTTTGGGTCTCTGCCCAGGACACCTCCGGCATCCAGCGAGTGGTGATGGTCTACACCCCGGACGGCAGCCACTGGTACAGCCGCAAACTGGACAGGGTGGCCCCGGATCGCTGGGAGACACACCTCACGGGGCTGGTGGACCGGTTCATCTACTTTGTCCAGGTGGTGGACGGGGCCGGCAACGTGACCGTCACGTCCAACAAGGGGCTCTTCTTCGAGCCGACCCGAAACGACATCTATCTGCCGCTCGTCATGCGAAGTCGTTCGTAGGTTGGTACTCGGTCACTTTCGATGAGCGGGAGTTTCAGATTGAGGTAGTGCCCCCCTTGGGTGTTGTTGCTCTCAAGGGATCGCCAGATCCCGTCTCAACCGCCGGATATGGCTATCCGGCGCGAGCAGAACAGCACAAATAGGACACGGTGGTCCAACAACACTCTACAGGGGGACTACCAACTTGTAAGGTAGCGGCAAACGAATGGGTTTGATCTCTTGCGGCATGCTTTCTTCCTCGGGTTTTGGGCTGTGTAACGGTTCAGCCACCATAGTTGAATGAGGGTAAGTTTTCGTTGCAGGCTGGTATTACTTGCATCAGTTATTAAACGAGTGGATGGCGTGATTTATTCGGTTCGTGACTGTTTGGCCGCGTCAACCGAACGAGAGGGGAGGTTGTAATTGTGGTGGAAAGGTATCTTCTCAGTAAGTTGGGGTAGCCATCGGCGAATCAGCGATGGGCGACAGAACGTTAACAACGGACTGACCTACGGAGGAAGCCATGATGCTCCCAACTGAAGATGTGTAGTGTGCGTATTCCAACGAAATCGTCCACGAGTTCCGGGCATGTCGTCCACCAGTCGGAGCGAAGCGACGCCAGCGAGAACATTATACACTCAAGTGGCCGGCATGGGCAACGCGGGGGTCTTCGGGAACGGAGAAATCAGTAGTGAGCAAGTACCCACGACGGGAAACAAAAGAGGTGTCTGTAAGCGGAGCCCCTGGTGAGAGGATGTGGGGCAGTGATTAGCAGATGATTCTTCCTATCCTGTAGTCCACCATGCCCTGTCCCGATGTCCAATGGCCACGTAATGGTCCGCTGTGTCCTGTACATGCACATCAACGAAGCCAGCCTGAACAAGCATCTGCCGCGTCTCCTCACCCGGCGGCAGCAGGTCGTGCTGGATCGGCGGGCCCGTGCCGCTGTGGATGGCATTTACCTCCGCCCGGCTCAGGTCGTGCAGGATAAGCAGGCGCCGCCGGACGCGAGCACCCGCGCCAGCTCGCGCAGGAAGGCGCGAGCTCGCAATTGGGCAGTATCACTTTATGGGTGGTCCCTCTCTTGGGTGTTGTTAGGTTGTTTTTGCTCACAAGGGATCGTCAGATCCCGTCCAGAGCGCCGGATATGGCTATCCGGCGCGAGCAGAGCGGCAGAGGTGGGACCCTGCAGTTCAACAACACTCTACAGGGGGACTACCACTTTATGTAGTGCTGATTATCAATTCGAGACAATACGTCTTTCAATGATCCTCTCTACGCAACCCGGGAAAAGCATTGTTATCAAAACCATCATCAAGCGTGGCGTCCAGACCGCTGCCGGGGTCTTCTTCAAAATGGGCGCGAATGTGAAGCTCAATGGTAAGTTCGTCCGGCTGCTGGCTGGCGATGGGCTGTAGGATCTTTTGGTAGAATGCGCCCATGTTCTTATACGAGCCTAATTCTCCCCGAATCACAATGGATCGTCCGGTCTTGGGCGCTGGCGACGGGGCTTTCTTCTTGGAGAGTGTGCCGCCGAGTATTTGCTCGGTATCCTCCGGGACGGCAGCAGTCACGCCGTTGACCTCAAAGCTAAAGCCTTGCTCTTTGACTACTGTTGTTACGGCTTGTTGGAAGGATGCTAGATCAATATTATAGTGATAATCACTGGCGACGATCTTTTGCACGGCCTTGACCGTGACCGGGTGGTCACTACCACCAAGGTCATCAATCGCGGTAACAACATCTGCCGGTGTTACTTGCGCCGGTTGTTCGGCAATCTGGCGATATATCTCTGGGCGCATAACCAACCAACGCTCGCCGATGACGGGCACATTTGCCTCCATCGTCTCCTCGAAGTAGAGGTGTACATAGCTGTCGCGTTGGTCGCGCGGGGCTTGAGCCTCGGTCAATGAGCCAATTGCCAGCATCCCCTCCTGTTGCCCTTGCCGCAACATCTCGATCAAGACCCTTTCGTCTGCCAGGATGGGCAGGCCCACCTGGGAGGTAAAACGTTGCCACAATTGGGCGGTGGTCACCCAGCGCTCCGATTCCGGCCAGGCTTTGGCCCCATAACGCTCCAGGAAGGTCTCGGCGGTCAACGTTTTGAGCAGCCATTGCGCGGTGGGCGTTTTAGCCGTCAGGCTATCCCAAACCATCGGCATAATCTTTATCCCCGGCCCATAGGAACCCAGTGGGATGACTCTAAAGTCAAGATGTGTACCGTGGACATCTTCGCGGGGCAGCAAGACCCAACTATAGGCGCTGGTTATGGCTTGCAACGCTGCCGAATGGGTCTCGTATATTTGCTCTTTGACCACCGCTTGTTGTGTCGCGCCGATGCGGTCCCAGTCGGTGGGATTCTGCTGGATTTTTTGCCAACTGAGATAGTCTGCCACGCAATCGCGAGCCTTGCGGGCGGCCTCCCGATCGGGAACGCAAAAGACCAGGGTGTTGCGATGTTGGCGCAAGACTTGATTGTGGTGCCCTAGAATCTCCATCGCCTGCTCTCGCGCTTCTTCGGATAGCGTCTTGCCATCCATCGGGCGGTCAAAACCCAGAACGATCAGCTTCAGAGTTTCGTCATCCCGGTCAAGGGACCGTTGCGGGATGTAGTACACGTGGGCAAAGCCGTGTGAGGAGAGGCCATCGCCGAGTGCATCTTGCAGCAGCATCTTGTTGACGCGCGCATCTACCTCGCCGGTATCACTGAGGTTCACCCGGTAAGTATGTTGTAGGCTGGTGACGTTGGGTTCTTTGCGGAATTGACAGCGGGCAACCTTATGAGATTGGGATTGATCCAATTCATAATAGAGATAGAACAAGCGTTGCCGGAATTGTTCCAGCAGGTTATCCCAGGTGGCGTCTTCTACGCCGGGCCGCGCGCACGCCAGGCGAATCTCGTGGCGCGTGGCCTCTGGATTTTCACCGCCGCCTATCGAATAAAGCAAGATGGTGGTGACCAGCGCTTGCGCCAGGTTCAGATCGTCATCACGTTCTACATCAAGGATTTCCGCCTTTGCCGGTTGAGCACTGGCCGCGGCCGCGGCAATGTCCGACCCGAGCACGGATTCCCACTGTGGATCGCCCGCAATATCGCGCACCAGCGCGCGAATGCGGCTTTCCTTCATGGAGACATGACCCATCTGGATCAGGTCAGGCATCACATCTGAGCGACGTGCCCAAAGATCTTGTAACACTAACGCCAGGAAGCGCAGCGTGCCTCGCGTCAATTGGAAGCCGGGCTTGGCTCCCCAACGTTCGTAGAGGACGGTGATCAGTTCGGGATGGAAGGGATAACTGCGATAGATGAGGTCGCGGTAGGCCGCATCCGCATATTGGGCGGGTAGGCCGCCCATATTGACGCAGAGTTGATGATAGCGGTCGGCGACTTGCGCGGCAATCTGTTCATCCACGTGATCAAAGAGCCGCCGCCGGACAACTTCGTGGATTTCCGTCCCTTCGATGGGCGTGCAGGCGCGCGCCAGGCGATTGATGTGATGTTCCATACGTTCCAGCCAATCCTGCGCATCTTTTCCAATTTGATCGCTGCGGCTGGCGGTCAGCGAGACGATCAGCATATTGCGCGGCAGGGCGTCTACCACCGCCGTCAACTCGCGCAGGAAGGCCACGGTCTGCTTTGCCAGATCACCCTCTGCTCCCGCTATCTCGGAGACCTTGGCGACGTAGTGCAGCGTCTCGTCGAACAGGATCACGGAAGGGCCGACCTGTTGCAACACGGCTTCCAGGGACGCCTCACCGGGAGAGACGCCTTTGGCGTCGGCGTCCGCGATTAACTCAAAAGCCGGGGGGCCGCCCAGGCGGTAGGCCATCTCGCCCCACAGGGTGCGGATGGGCAAGCCTTCGTCCGTGGTACGCCCGGTGGGATCAAAACGCGTGCAGGGCAGCACGGCCACCTCGCAGCGTGGCGGAACCTCCAGCCCGGCCTCTGCGACCAATTCCCGCACGCGGGCTACCTTTAGCGAGTCGGTCGGATGTTTGAAGAGGTGGTAGATGGCCAGCTCGGTGTGGGTCTTGCCGCCGCCGAAGCTGGTCTTGAGATTGACGATGGCGTTGGCCGCTCGCTCGCCGTTGACGGTGTGCAGAATGTCGAGCAGTAGTTGCCGCAGCCCGGCCGTAAGGTAGGTTTTCTCAAAGAAGCGTGTGGCCTGGCGATATTCCTCTGGCCCCCGGTCGTGGATGGCCTCACCGAGCTTGGCTTCAAACAGGGCTTCGTTGACCTTGCCCGCCTGGATGCTGGTGTGGGGTTTGGCGCCATCGAACCACGGTATTGATATCATAGTTGTTTCTCCTGAAGGCATACTGCTTGATACGTCGCGCAAACGTCAGGCGTTGTTGACGTTTCACTCCTCACTCAACCCAAGCGCCAGCTTCAATTGCGTTACTTGCGGATAATCCGCCGGCGTCTCTTGCACCCTCAAGCCCACCGGCCACGCGCCGAGAAAGCCGAGGGTGAGGCGGCGCTCGCTGTGGCTGTTTTTCTGGATTTCGGCCAGGGCTTGGGCCACCTTGCGCAGCGGTTCCCCCTGACCGGCGAGGAGTTGGTGCAGTTCCTCGCGGCGATTATCGCGCCAGAGGAGACCGGCGGCGTGGATGGCGTCAATCAGGGGAACGCTGCCCACGCGGAGGCGGTTGAGCGTCTGTTCGACCACGTCGGGACGCTCCTCTGGCCCAAAGAGCACCATGCGCCGGTTGTTGTCCACGCGCCCCAGCAGACCGCGCTTTTCCAACGCGCTCAACTCGACGCCGGTGGCTTTGTCCAGCAGGAGCGCGGCCCCCGTTTCCACCTTCTTGTGGCCGTAGGTCCAGCGCCAGAGCAGGGCGAACTGCGTCTCGCGGTCCACCTCGCCGATTTCCACGCCCTGGAGGGCCTGTTGGAGGGAGAAATCCACCACGGCCTGGCGCACCAGGGTGAGAAAGTTGGCGACCGAGACGCGCTGCCCGGAGCTATAGCGCACCTCCTCGTAGCGCGAGTAGACGGAGAGGGCCGGGCCGATGGCGCTGATAAAGAAATCCGCGCCGCCGATGCCCGCCGCCCAGAAGCGCGCCAGGGCTTGCTGCACGGCCTGGCGCATATCGGGCAGGATTTCGTCCAGGTAGCCGGTGCGCTTGTGGGTGCGCTTGCGGCAGATGAGAAAGATGGTAGATTGCAATACCGCCGCGCTTAACCAGACCTGACGGCTGCGCGTCTCAGTGTTGACCGGCCAGGAGGCGGTGACCTGGAAACCAGCGCGGATGAGGGCGGCGACCAGTGTTTCCCACGCGCTGGTGTCGGTGTGGGCGTACATCACCAGCGCGATGCCCTCCGGTTTGAGCACACGATGTATCTCAGAAAACGCGGCGCTCAGATGCTCTTCAAAGAACGCTTTGGCAGCTGCGCTGCTTTTATGCCGGCTGTTTTCCTGAATAATCTCCGCTTTTTTGGGTGTGAGCGGCGCGGGAAAGTGTTCGGGCAAGATGTCGCGCAGCGCGCGGTGGAGCCACACGTATTGCATATCGGAGAGGTCGCTGTAGGAGACGCTGCCATAGTAGGGCGGATCGGTCAAGACTGCATCGAAGGCGTTTTCTTCATAGGGAAGTTGCGTGGCATCCCCCCACGCGACGTTGACCGGTTCTGGGGCCGCACCCACGATACCTTCAATTGAGGGCAAGGCCCATTGATAGATGGTCTCCCAACTGCCGGTGCCACCGCTGAATGGATTTACTTCAGCATAATCCCAAAGCATAGGCAGTTTGTGCCCTGCTGTTGCGGCTTCTACCTTATCTCCTTTGTTATTCCATCTAGATGCCTCTGAACTGCGTAGGGTCATACGACTAAGCGCAAATGCTAGATACAGGGCTATGGCTTGCCCCATATCTTCCGTTGCCTCTAGCTCGAGTATTTCACGATAAGCCTTTTGGATGGTGTTGACGAACGTGGTTAGTGCAAGCAGTTGCCTTGCGTTGTGGACTTTACCCCAGGTACGGACGCCATAGGGAGCAAGCCGCGTTCCTGACGCACCGCTCTTTGGAAATGGTTCATCCGGCACCAATGGGAAAAAGGGGTCATCGTGAGCCGCCTCGACAGCCGCCAGTGCTTCGGCAGCCCGTTGAAAGTCCGCGCGGTCACTTTCTGTCGCCTCACGAAAGGACGTGCCGCTTTCGTCGTCCTTTTTGTAAGCCACCGCCAGCATCATCCGCCCATCCTCGCCCGCCATAAACTGCGCCTTGACCTGCGGCGGCGCGATGGTCTGGGGGCAGAAAGGACATTGGACGGAGCCGCGCGCCATCGTGCCTTTATCTGGTTTGTCCTCCCGCGCGGCCTTGCCGCGCAGGATTTCTACCTGGATCGTCCACTCCGGTTGGGGCAGCAGACGGTAGGCCACCGGTTCCTTGCCTTTGCGCTTGCTCAGCCAGCGGTGGGCCACCAGGGGAATCTCGCCGCCGCACGTCGGGTTGGTGCAGCGGATCGTCTTGGCCCAGAAGTAGGCAATCACGGTCCCGCCCGGCGCGCTGGGGTAGTACTTTGCCAACTTTTCCTCCGCGCGCTTGCGAACCCACTCGCCCCACGCGGCTACGGCTTCTACCAGGTTGCCCTGGCGCGGGCCGGTGTCCGTATCAAACCATTCCTCGGATTTTGGTAATGGAAACTGCGTCTTGGCAAAACGCATCGGGTAATCCACCGTGCCCAGGAGCGTCAGCACCGCGTTGGGGTTGAGGTCGTGGGCGTAGGCTTCACAGCCCAGGCGGGCCGCCTCCAGGGGCAGGGAGCCACCCCCGGCGAAGGGGTCCAGCACCTTTGGCGCGCGGCCCTCAAAGGTTTGCCGGATGCGTTCGCGCATCTCCTCGAAAACTTGGGGCTTGTTTTGCGGCGCTTTGCGCGGCAGGCTTTTGATAATCAACTTCAGCAATGCTTCACGCTCATCTTCCGTTACCGGTGCATCCACCAGCGCGGCAAACGTCGCCGCGCGGCAGGCGGCTAAGGGACGCCGCGCAAACCAGGTGTGGATCGCGTGAATCGCGCCATACGAGACAGACTTGGAACTCTCGATGCCGATTTCGGCCAGCGGCAGCATCTCCTCGATCAGGCGCGGGGTGTGTTGGTCAGCCATAGAATCTCAGTCTCCGTGGTCAATGGGATAGGGCAAGCGTCAAACGTCAAGCGTCAATGACGTTTGACGCATCACGTTTGACGCTACTTTGACGCTACAATGTCACTTCCTCATCCGCCGCTTTTTGCCACGTGCTCGCATTATACACGTAACGCGCGCCACTGTATAGCACTTCGTCGTAATCCATCTTGGAAAGCGGGGCGCGGATGATGGTCAAGCGAGGATGGTCGGCCGGTGGATCGCGCACGATGTAGAGGTAGTAGGATTTCCCCAGCCGGTGGGCAGCGCGGCGTTGGTTCTCACTTAGCTTGAAGTTGCCCGTCGTCGTGCCCTTGACCTCAATGCAGCGCGTGCCGCCCGGCCCGGTGCTGTGCAAATCGTAGGGATATTGATCGTGTTCGCCGCTTACGTCGATGGCCGTGCGGCCCTGACGCGCTTCATACGCCCGGGCCAGTGCTTCCGCCTTGGCCGCAATATCAGGTCGTTCATCCCGCAAATCCTCCGTCGGCGGTTCCACGAGCGAAAAGACCGCCGCCACCCCGATGACGCGCGTCGGTCCCAGGGAACAGGCTCCCTCGTGGTCGAATTGCCAGGTCAGGGCCTCCACGCGCTCGGCGGCGCGCTTCCGTGCGGCTTCTGCCTCGTGAAGCGCATCATCTTCGGTGAGCGCAAAAGCTAAATCGTTGTAGGCTGCAAGCGCAGCGCGCTCGGCGGCCTGGGCATCGAACATCAGCGGGTCACGTCGCAACTGCGTGATAGCGGCCCGCTGCTCCTGTATTTCATGCAGGAAGAGCAATTGTTGCCGGCGGATGCTCCACGCGATCACTGGCTCCGGGTCACAGGCCAATCTCGCCAGCATTTCCGGCACCAGAAATGCCTCTGACTCAGGCACGAGATCAATGAGGCTGGAAGCCGCAGCGGACTTGCAGTCCGTTACCTCGAATCCACTCTCCGTCTGCTTTACGGCGAAAAGATGCTCCGCAACGCCGTGGCCCAAGCCATCGCGCACCTCGGCAGCCAGGAACCAGAGCAGATATGCCTCACCGGGGGACAGCGCCACGTCTATGAACTTGGCTCCACGCTGCAAGGTCTCTCCCCAACGTTGTTGGACCAAAGTAAGCATGCGGTCGAAGGTCGGCGCACCCAGGGCCAAAAAACGCACATCGTCCTGCGGGTCCTCGGATGGTTGTTGCTTCGCGCACGTTTCGTGGAAGGTGAACAGGCGACGCTTGCGCGCAGGCAAATGCAATGCCTGCGCGATAGTGGTGCGTTGGAGAGCTACGCTAAACGTGTCAGCATCACCGGGCGGCTGATCCATATCCTCCAAGGCAATAGGAGTCTCTTTCAGCGCGCTCAAGGCATCGACGAAAAAGTGTTGCGCATACTCTGGGGTCAGCCGTGATTGGCGCGATGTCTGGCGCATGTGCTCAAATTGCGCCGTCGAGATGGCGAAGGGATGTTCTGGCCAGCGCTGTTGGCGCGCATTGCCCGCCTGGAGCGCCTGCAGTAGTGTGACCAGCGCCGTATCCTGCGAAGGTTCCGTCACCGGCGCGGTGGATACTTGGGCCAGCAGTTCCTCCAAATTGACGTCGCTCACCAATGCACTGACCACGTCGAAAACCTGGTCGCCCAAGTGTTGGCGCATCTCCTCCAGGCGCGCCAGCAATCCAGCCAGCACTGTGCCCTCGCGCGTATCCGCCGCAACCAGGTTGTAGATGTAGGCCACCCGTTTCTGACCGTAGCGGTGGATGCGTCCCATACGCTGCTCCAACCGGGTGGGTATCCACGGGAGATCATAGTTGACCATATAGGCGCAAAATTGCAGGTTGATGCCCTCGCCGGCGGCTTCGGTCGCCACCATCACCTGGCAACGGTTGCGAAAATCAAGCTCGGCCTGGCGCCGCGCGGCATGGTTCATACTGCCATCAATCTGCGTCACCTGATAGCCCCAGGACTCGAAGAGGGCGCGCAAGAAATCCAGCGTGTCCTTGAATTCCGTAAAGACCAGCAGCTTTTCGGCGTTGCCCGGCGCAATGTCAATATCACCGAGGATTTTGCACAGCGCGTCCACTTTCGTTTCTACACCACTTTGCCGGACGGCTTCCAGCTTTTCCAGCAATTCCTCAATCTTTGCGATTTCCTTTTCGCGCTCGCGTTGGGTTTTCGCCGGGCTGGCGAGTTCGGCTCGTCGTTCTTGTTCCCAGCGCTCCGCCTCCGGCCGTTCCTCCAACTCTGACCACACGATTTCCTCGTCCGGCGTGACGCCTGCCTGAAGCAACCCCTCGCGGCGGCGGTGCAGGGATTTCTCCAACGCGACAAAACTCGACGCCATCCGGCGCTGCAAGATCACCATTGCAAACTGTGTGTTAACCTTGACACGCCCCCCGATGCGCTCGGCGGCGCGATAGGTCTTGTCCACGTAGCGCGTCAATGCGGTGTAAAGCGCCATCTCCGGCGCATTGTCCGCGATGCGGTGCAAGACCGTCTCCACGACGCGTGGCTTGAAAAGAGGCCGACCCTCGAAATCCACCATTTCTTCCTTCAGCCGGCGCAGCACCAAGGGGGTGCCGCGCTTATCGGGAGCTTTGTGATTGACAATATCCGGGTCGTGAATGCCTCCATCGAGCAGTTGCAACAACTTGAGGAAGTTTTCCGGGTCGCCCTTGTGCGGCGTGGCTGTTGCCAGCACCAGGTGCCTGGTATTCTGTGCAAGCACGCGCCCCAGCTTGTAGGCCTGCGTCTCCCTGTGCTCGTAACCCGCCATGTGGTGCGCCTCATCCACAATCACCAGATCCCAGGGCACACTGGTCAACGTCGCGCGCACATCAACCTGGCGTGCGAAGGGCAGCGACGTGATCAGGCGCGACGACTCCAACCAGATTTGCCCATTTGCACGCAACTGCTCCCGATCCACTATCTCAAAAGAGACCAGGAACTTTTCCTCAAGTTCGCGCTGCCATTGCACGGTCAGCGCTGCCGGGGTCACGATCAACGTGCGCAGATCGGGATTGCGGCTTGCCAACTCCTTGTAGAGCAAGCCACCCATCACGGTCTTCCCTGCGCCCGCGTCGTGGGCCATCAGGTGGCGGATGCGTGGCTGTGGCAGCATATAGCCATAGACGGCCTCGATCTGGTGCGGGAGTAAGTGTACTTTGGCGTTGTTCGCTGCAAGAAGAGGGTCAGCAGTGTAGGCCAGGCGCAAGCGCTCGGCCTCTAACGCCAAGCGGAAAGGTTCTGCTGGGGCATCGAAGGTGTATGCAGGCTGCTCAATCTGAAGCGTCTGCCAAACGTGAGCGGGTAGGGTCGTCGTATAGTGCTGGCGCGTTTCCAAGCCCACCGCTTCCACCGTGACAAATCCGTGGGGAGAAGCGCGACAAGAGAGAATTGCGACGGGCTCAGGCCAGTAGCGGCTTTCAATTCTGGATTGTGCGAGCATTGTCCCCCACGTTAGCAGCCTATCTCAGTCAAATTGTCCTTAATGCCCATATTTGAAAACCGCCCGCGGCGATTGACGTGTGGGGGCAGGCGTGGAATCCTAACACTCGCCAGGGCGTCAGCGTCGCGTTGCCATGCCCCGAGTGCTGGAATACTGCGGGGCGATTCTATTTCGTAACAGTGAGTATAGCGCAAATCGGGCAATCGCACAAAACCCACTTGACAGGGGTTTAGGAACCGTCCTCGCCTGCAGCGAGCCCCAGCGCGTCGACCAACGGATTAGGTGCCAGGCACGTCACTGGCGACTGGCGAATCTGGGGTACGCCCATATCTTGGGCTCGGTGAAGACAAAACACAATAGGATGGGAGCCAGGAATGAGGGGATCACCTCGGATGGGCGACGATCTGCACCCCGATGCCGCCACCCGTGCCATCAACGACGGGAAAGATCATACAATGAATACACAGGAATGGACCGAAATCAGAACAACCTACTCAACCTATCAACAACTTCGACAATCTGTTGCTCGCGGCGCTTCTTCATCCAGTTGACAATTCCCGATCCGCAGACGGTCGCGCCTTTAGACTCGCAGGCTCTTTTCATCTGGCGGACTGCGCGGTTTCCACCCAGCCACGGATAAGGAAAAGCCTCAGTAACTAGAAGGGCAACTTGTTTGCCCTGCAACGATGCCACCTGCTTCAGATAATCAACCATTGCCTGGCATAGGGAAAAGGCCTGCACCGGAGAGCCGAACACCAGCGCCTCGTACTTGGCGGCATCGGGCAGCATGGCGAACTGGACGGGTTTGCCCGGCTGAACTTCGCCGGTAACCTCGACCCGTTCCAGGGTCACCGCGTGCCCGGCCGCGGAGAGTTTCTCCTGTAGCTTCAGGGCGACGGAATGGGTGTTCCCGGTCTGGGAATAGACGATCATACCAATATTCATTTTCTTTCTCCTTTATAGATCTGAGAGTGACACACTGCAATATCCGATTATCGGTGTTTCTCCAAGAACGTCTCCATCGGGAATGGTTCGCCATGCCCGGGGTAAACAGTGTTTATCGTCAGGCTTTTCAGGCTCTCGACACTGGCATTCGCTGCCCCCAAGTCGTCCATAATAGAATTGAGAGCTGGTCTGCCTGTGCATTCGAGCAGGTCACCGCAAAACAGGTCGCCACCGGCTGCCAGGATTCCGATTGACCCCTTCGAGTGTCCTGGAATATGGAGAACCCTGGCGTCGAATCCATAGTCAGAGAGATCGTCTCCTTCATCGAGATAGAAATCGGGTGTAAATCTCTCCGATTTGCCAAACCTGAAGAGGATAGGAACCAAGCTTCTCGTGAGAAGATTGTTGCCTTTCTGCCTGTTCCCGAACATGTCTCCACGTTCGACCATGCCGGAGTCGTCACTGTGCATGGCTATTTTTGCGCCGAACTCTTTGCGGAGATGGGCGGCATTGCCGGAATGGTCAAAGTCTCCGTGGGTCAAAACGATCAGCTTGAGATTGCCCGGCTTGCAGCCCGCGCTTAGAAGTTCTCTTTCAAGCTCGGTGCGCTTGTTGGATCCCCCCGTGTCGATCAGGATGTAGCCGGCGCCGGTTTCTACGAGGTAGCAGTTTACGGTACCTGACTTGAAAGGTAGCGGCAAACGAATGGTCTTGATCTCTTGCGGCATGCTGTCTTCCTCGGGTTTTGGGCTGTGTAACGGTTCAGCCACCACAGTTGAATGAGAGGACATTTTTGCTGCAGGTTGGTAATACTTGCATCAGTTATTAAACGAGTGGATGGCGTGATTTATTCGGTTCGGGACTGTTTGCTCGCGTCAACCGAATGAGGGCGTCGCAGGCGATATACGCCGACAGCGAGGCCGATGAACAGCAGCGCGAAACTCCCGCCGACAAAGATCCATTTGATCAGCGTAAAGATGGGCGCCAGCGCATCCACCACAGGGGTATGATCCGGGTAGCGGAGCATCACCAACGAGGTGGATAGGTTCTCCAGGTAGTCGAATAGCGCACCCAACACCGGTGCCAGGTTGGCGCGCCGCCACGAGCTGCCCGGCTCGAATGCGCGGGCGTACAGCCAACTGATGGCGGTGCTGAGGAACAGGGTGTAGACTACGGGCCAGATCACATCGAAGGTCAGGCGCGCCCGGACGTAGGCCGCGCGCCCCTGCGCGCCGTATGCCTCGGCCATGCGATAGAGCTCGTCTCGGGAGTAATAGAGGGACGTATCCGGCGACCCGACGTCCCCGGCACCCGCTTCGGCGCTCGGATATCGTTTATCCGCGGTGGCCTGACGGGGCAGCACCAGCGCGGAGAACAGCAGGAATATCACCGTCGCAGCAAGCGCGACCCGGCCGGTCGAGACCCGGTGCAGCCCCTCAGAGATCCGTTGGCCCACAGTTCACATCTATACTGATTGTGTTTCTGACGCCAAGCCCGCCTCCTTCAGCACATCGGCGATAGCCGCGGCCCAGGACGTGATGGCATCCCAATCCCGAAAGTCGCCGAAGGGGGCTTTGACGTTCTTGATCACCCATTTCTCGATCGGGTTCAGCTTCTTCTCATCCATCACACCATGGAAGACGGCGACGTCGCGGGGCTGGATGCGGTCGGCGATGGGTTGCAGTGCCTTGGGAAAGCGCCAGCCATTCGTCAATTCCACCGGATCTCTCTCACCCGTGGGCCCGCTCGAAAACAGCCACACCGGCCGCTCAGCCAGCGCCTTCTCGTTGGCCTTCAAGAACGTCGCCGCCTCTTTGCGCCATCGGCCGATGTATACCCCGCTGCCCAACACAACGGCCTTGTAGGGGGTCAGGTCGCTGACGCGATCCGCAGGGTGCACGTCAGTACGCAGACCTGCCTCACGCAGCACTTGGCCGATTTTCTCGGCAATCTCTGCCGTCCCACCGTACTTGGTGGCGTAGGCCACCAGAACTTGACTGTCCATCCCTTTCATTTCTTCTTCTCCTTCAATAGTATTCCTCTATTCCGAATCCGTATTGCTTGTCCTGCTCCGTCATTCGGATGAAATGCCTAAGCCGTTTCTCGAATTCTTCAGGCCGTTTCCTCGCCACGTCGATGAACGCAATACGAATGCGTTGGTACGCTCCAGAATACCTCTGAAAGTTCTCCGCGGTTCCATAGTTCTCCTCCAGCCATTTCCGCCACTCTTCTCGATTGGCGACAGATAACGTGTCGGATATATCCATGGGGAACCTCGAAACAGTCCATTGGCTACCGGCGGGTTAGCAGAAGGTATAGGGTCACGGCGGTAGAGAACACGGTCAGAAACGGTGTTATCTGATGCATCTTTGATTGGTGCTCATCTCAAATTCCTCCGATAGTTTGGCATACGGCCCACAACATTTGGGCACGCTTTAGTCTTTGGACGATGAACGAAACATGTCCGCCAGCTTCACATCGGGATGGTGATACCTTTTCCCACCTGAGGTTTTACTGCCGAACTGGATGGCTTCCTGTGGACACCACTGCAGGCAGGCGAAGCACTGTTCGCAATGATGCTGCCATACCGGCCTCCGGTGCGGTTCACCGGCATCGTCAACCATCCGAATGTCACCGACGGGGCAAACCCTGGAACAAATCCCGCACCCGTTGCATTTCTCATCGGCGTGAAAAGCCCGATCCATCAATTGGCGGCTTTCCAGAAAAGACAGGTCGGTCTTTTCATCAACACCAGCGATCTTTAGCCAAACCGATTTTCCCAGGCTCTCTTGTAGATTGAGGGTATCCGCTAACCGCGTGAGTATATCGGAGGTTATTTCAAATGTGCCTGACTTTCTGGCGCTGACAAATGCGGCAATACGTTCCGTCTTCTTCTGCGCACGAGCAAACAGGGCTTGCTGTTTTTCGATGGGGACCTTGCGTAACGTAAAAGATCTGAAAAAACCCTTTGAGACGAACGAGGGCGTGACGTAGTTATACGGCATATGCACGCCAAACCCTGCGGCGAGTTGTCCGCCGCGCGATTGGACGAGTTCACCCAGATGTCTTGTGGCCAGCCCTGGAGTGTCTCCGTATGTACAAACGCCAAAGATGTACTTTTTGTCCAGTCTCTCCAGTTTCTCGACAAATCTTTTGAGGATCAGGGGAATACTCTTATGGTAAACCGGGAAGACCACTCCCATCACGTCCGCGCCGGTTGTTATGCGTTCGCTATCCATCACGGAAGGAGCCGCTTCGCTTCCCTTTGTATTGGAAGGAGCCGCTTCGCTTCCCTTCATACTGGAAGGGATGGATACCAGTCTTCCTCCTGTCTTTCCGGCGATATCCCGCGCTACCGCCAAAGAATTCCCAGTGCCCGAAAAGTAATAAATCTCCGTGCGCTTGCCACCTTCTGACATGTTTACCGCACCTCCTCCTCCAAGACGCCCGAACCTAGCTGGAAGAGCCTTCGGGCGATCAGGATGGTCCATACCAACAAAAACGGGGCAGAGATGGATGGGGGAAGGAAATTCATCGCTGGCGCGAAGGCTAATGCCACGAAATAGCCCAATCCGAAACCATGTGCCAGAACTCCCACCGTAGCGGTTGCTCTGCTGAAGAACCTGCTCCGCAGCATGACAATTGAGATGATCAGGCCGGCCAGGGTCACGAGGAGGAGACTGATAGTGATACCGGTGCCCTGGTAGGTAGCGCCAGGATTATTGATGGCAAGCACCGCCTGCCCTGCTGCCAGGAACGCGGATCTCTGCGCATCTGTCGTCGCCGCCGCGTATTGGTCGCTCAGGGAAAGCATGGAGAAAGCCTGATTCGACGCGAAGTAGACGGCTATGCCCACGAAACCAAAGGCCGTGGCGATCGCCATGGAACTTGCATCGGCTCGTCTGAGGGCAGCGTAGAGAGCGAGGGTTATCAGGCCCACAAGAGCATAGTTGACCACGTCAAAGAGTTCGAGCAATGTGAGTCCAATAAACCTGTGGTTCTGCAGCAGCGTGAACCAGTCCATCGCGCTGCTGGGTGCCGTCGCGGGCCCGAAGCCGATGATCCCGATCATTCTGAGGAGCGAAAACTCTGCCCCCAGGTTTCTTCTGAAGAGCACGGCTGCAATCAGGGCAGCCGCTCCGCCCACTTTGTAGAGGCCGTTCCAGGCAGAGTCTATCGTTTCGGCTTGTGTACCTGGATTCATCTTAATCCTCGACCACGACTCACACACCTAGTCACCCATCAGGATTCCGAACAACTCTCTCAAGATCAAGTACCTACCATCCTCATTATATACGCACAAACTCCCCAGCACATCGGCCAGCCGGGGAGTTTTTGTACTGGCCAGATGGGCAGGTTTGGGCCTGGTCAGGTGGCTAGGTCGGCAGGCGTGTCGCCGTCAGCGATCACCGCTCCTCAATCTCATACCGGTACGATCCCATCTCCGTCGTCACAGGCGCCAGGCCAGAGATCGTGACCACGGCCCGATCCGTGCGCCCCTCCAGCGGGATGACCCACTCGCCCGTCTGGTCCGCGTCGAGTTCCAACTGCTGCACCGTCGTCTCGGGGCCGAAGAGGACGAGTTGCACCCGCCAGCGCTGGGGTAACACGTTGCCGTGACGGATGAAACCGGCCGGCTCCCACTCCTCCCCGTCTTCCTCAAAGTCGCTGAAATAACCGACCTCGGGGATCGCGACGTCGTCCAGGACAAAGCCCGGACGGTTGACCGCGTCGTCGGTGATGTACTCGAAGCGGATCAGCACCTCCTGCCCGGTGTACGCGGAGAGATCCACGCGCTCCTGGACCCACTCCGCCATGTCTCCACCGCCGCTCTTGCCGGTATAGGCCCAGCCAAAGGAGTTACCGTTCGGGTTGGTGGGGGTGCCGGAGGGAGTTCTGAGGATCTCCCACGTTTCGCCGCCGTCGGTGCTGGCCTCCACGTAGGCATAGTCCCAGTCCTCCTCGAGGTCGTACCAGGTCCAGAACTCGAGCGTGGCCTCGCCGACGTCCGACAGGTCGAAGGCACGCGTGAGCATCATGTCCGAGTCGTCGCCCCGGTTCGACCACCAGAAGTAGCGCCCGCTGCGGGCGGCGGTATCCACCAGCCCAATCTGCGTGGAGCCGGTGAACCGAAACACCAACGGCCGCTCGCCGCCCAGTTCAACGTAGTCGGTGCCGTGCTGGTGCACGGTGGCACTCTCGGACACAGGATAGTCAGACTCGCGGTACGTGGTCTCGACGTCGAAAGATGGCGGATCAATCTCCGTATACCCGTAGCGCCCGCTGGCGACCGTGGGATCGTCCAGCAAGTTGGCGACGATCCAATCGCCGAACAGGTCCTCGTAAGCCAATCCGGTGCCCAGCTCCTCCAGCACGGACTCTACGCTGGCGAACGAGTTCTCCTGGTGGGCGACGAGCGCCTGGGTGGCCTCGAGGCCAAAGCGATCGAGGAAGTAGGAGGTGAAGAGGTAACCAGCGCCATAGTTAGCCCCCGCGGCACCGGGCCCCTCGGGCCAGGAATTGAGTTGCGTGTCCGGCTCCATGGCAAACGACCATTCAGAGCCACCGGTATCAAAGCCGTTCAGGACCATCGCCAATTCGGAAAAGCCCTCGTTCATCCACGTCTCTTCGTTGCGGTCGTTGTACCAGTGAATCATGTGCTGAAATTCGTGGGACAAGACGCCGTTGTAAAAGTCGTCGTTCACGGTCACGTTCTCGATGTTGATGTAGAACATCTCCATCTCGTTCGAGTCGTCACGCACGGCGGAGACGAACTCATCGGCACTGGAATAGTAGCCTGCGACGGAGTCACCCAGGTTGCGGGCGTGGAGGATGGTGACGTGAGGGTCGTTATCCACGCCGGGCGACCACTCGGAGCCGAAGAAGGCCCGATTGGTGACGTAAGTATATTCCTCGAACAGGTCGGCCGCCGCGATCAACTCATCCCGATCGAAGCGCTCCCCCCCCTCGACCCACATGTAGACATGCTCGGTCTTGTACTCCAGCGTGGCCTGGATGTCGAACTGCTCGTCGGTATCCACGTTGGAGACGTGGAAGAGACGACGGGTACCCACGGAGTAATCGGGGGACCCTCCAGGATTGACAGTGCGCAAAGTATCGGGGGACAGACCGCGCAGCCGAATCGCCAGGTCGTGCAAATCACGCACTGGCACGTCGGTCGTCTCCAACAACTCCTCCGTCTCGGGTCCAACGTCACCGACGGGCTCACGGGAGATGGCCGGGGTGGGTTCGGGAGTGGTTGTTCCACCAACGGGCGGCGCGGGGGTGAGGAAAGGCAACGCGGGTTCCAAGAGCTTGCCCCAATCCCCATTGAGACCACCGCAACAGCAACAACAACTGGCCGCCGCCAGCAAGGTAGCGGCAGCGATCAAAGCAACAAGTGTCCGGTTCACAGTTTCTCCTTTATCAAGTCAACAGTCATCGATTTCGATCCAACGATCAACAACATCCCAGACCTGACAGGTTTCACATTGGAAACCTGTCAGGTCTTACGTCTCCTGGACCAATCCCCGCACAGCCTGCGCCAACGGCGAAGTGGAACTATGCAGAGCCAGCGGTGCTCCATGCCCCAGTGCCCGCGCCTGAGCCGGGTCAAAAGGAATGGTGCCCAATAACGAGCGCTTGAGCGCACGCTCGATGGCCTCGGTTGGCAATTTGGCCCCTGGCGTGATCTGATTGAGGATGATCTGGAATTTATCCGACCACTGTCCGAGAGCACGCATTGTGCCGACGGCCGTCTGGATTGAGGGAGCGTCGGGGGTGACGACCAACCCCACGACTGTGGCTGCGTCGAGTGCCGCCATCGCCGCCTCGTCCAACACCGATGGCGCATCCACCACGACGGCCGCGAACCGCCGCCGCAGGACCCTGAGCGTCGTCTCCACCACCGTCCGCGGCAATCCATGCCCTACGACAGGCAACATCGGTGATGCCAGCACCCGCAGCCCAGAAGCGTGTTGCAAGAGCAGCGCTTCGACGAACTCTACGTCGGGGACGCCGATCTTGACGAGGTCCGACCAGTTGGGCTCGGGACGCAGGCCCAAATGCAGCGCCACGTGCCCTGACGACGGGCACAGGTCCACCAGGCAGGCTGCCTCATCCCTGGCCCGGGCCAGCGTTGCTGCCAGGTTGACCGCCAGCGTGGTGACGCCGACGCCACCGCGCAGGCTCAGCAACACGACCATCCCGGCGAGCACGTGCGCTGTTTCCGCCGCCCGTTTGGCCAGCAGGTCATTGACCCGTTCCAGCAACTCCTTCATCGGCACCGGTTTGGCCATGTAGTCGTCGGCGCCGACGTCCATTGCAGCCTGGCGATCCACAGGCTGGCCCCGTGCCGTGAAGACGATGATTGGGACGGAGGCTGTACGGGGGTTGGCGCGCAGTTGGCGGCAGATCTCGTAGCCGCTGACTCCGGGCATCATCACGTCAACGATCGCCAGGTCAGGCGGGTCAGCCACGGCCTTGGCCAGCCCATCGGTGCCTTCGGCACTGACCACAACCTGGTGACCACCTCGCAGCGCCAATATCTGGCGGATCGTCTCCAGAAGATCGACGTTGTCGTCAATAACCAGGATCTTGGCCATCGCCAGACTATTCCTCCTCCTCCACCCAGAAGGACCCGATATGGTCCCTGTTGACCAGAACTGCCCCGCCGGTGAACACAATATCCGGGTGCGCCGATGACGTCATCCGGCCATCGAGGATGGTGACGAAAGCATCTGTGCCGGTGGTGAGCACTGCGCGCAAATCCAGTCTGCCCGAGAGGCGGAGGTCGCCTTCGATCTCGAAGGATGGGACGGTGATGAACACCTTGCGCAGGTAAGTGCCGAGATAACTGCCGTAGGTATGCTCTCGCGGCAACCCCTCATCCTGCTGGGCGACGACGACGGCGGTGATGTTCTGCTTACGCAGGATCGAATTGGAATAGCTGGCAGTGATATGTGCCGGGTGTTCGATGTTGGACATGTAAACATCATCAAGCTGTAAAAAGGCCGTGGTGCGATCGTTAAGCTGGTCGGCCAGTTTCTTCTGACGCACGTTCAAACGGCCAGATATGCGGTAACAGTGGACAAAGAAGTCCACTATCAGCCAGGTAGTGCTCAATTGTTCCTGCATACCAGGGCTCCTTTCAGGCAGTAGCCTGCTCCACAATTTGCACGTCCGTACCTGTGCACAACCGGCCCCGCCCGCTTCCAGTCCCAAGTATGGTGTGCGCATTATAGTACAGGTATGGAAAGGGGACAAACGAGGATTACAACGCAGCAATGAAGAATACGCGTTTTTCGCACTGACTTGCCTGATTTCGAGTATTGTGGCATGCTTTGGGCAACCACCAGTGTACACAGCGGAGGTTGCCCAATGTCCCATTCCCCTCAATGCCCCTCG